>Ga0307511_10000669_pt1 | contig 36501 bp, 42 predicted proteins | sample 13_EM_MG_FD_200266 | JGI IMG/M metagenome (GOLD analysis project Ga0307511, IMG submission 200266) | Populus trichocarpa ectomycorrhiza microbial communities from riparian zone in the Pacific Northwest, United States - 13_EM | ecosystem: Host-associated > Plants > Roots > Unclassified | place... | reverse complement strand
GGCGAGGCGGTGTGGTTATTCCACACAACGAGCCCCGCATTTGCAACTGAGCGCTGCTATGCGCCCCCAGCCTCCTCGCCCCTGCGGGTGATCCCCAGGAATCCCGCATGCGGCGTTGCCCGGCCTCAAGCATGGAATGTGACCATGCATTCCTCCGGGCGCCTTGCCTGCGACATTCCTGGGGGTCACGCATCGACGATTTAGGGTGAACAGGCCCTAGTGCATCAGCGCGCGCAGCTTGGCGATTACCGCCGGCGCCTCGGCGGCGCGGCGGGTTTCGATCAGGGCCACAAAACCTTCATAGGCCTGGGTGAGCTGGCTCATGTCCACAGCCGCCTCGATCTGGGCGGCGATGCCGGATTCGTTGGTGACGCCGGCCTGCGCCAGGGACTGGGTCATGAAGCGCTTGGCGTGCAGGAAACGGTCGATCGCGTTGGGGGAGACGCGCACGGTGCGGTCGTCGTCGTCCTGATAGTGCCGGGCGGTGGCGTCGCTTGACGGCGGGGCGCCGAGGGCGATGAAGCCCAGTGCTTCGAGTTCGGCGATGGCTTTCGTGTCCAGGCCGATCTGGCCGGCGAGAGATTCAAGCAGGCTGGTGGGCTTGGAGCCGTCGACCAGCAGGAGCAGGGGACGCAGGCGCGGCGGGAGGGCGGCGGAGCGCTGATCGAGCGCGCTTTTACCCTTGGGCGTCTTGCCGTAGTTGAGGGGGGCTTGCTTCATTGATTTGCGTTTGGCCGGGGAATCCCGGTGCGGAAAGAGACGTGAAAATATGCCATCCTCCCGCGACGGGGAGGAACCTGGGAAGAAAAAGGCGAGTAGCGCTTTCACGTAGTCTATCGTACAAGACCGGTTCGCGCGCGCTATGACGGGCGGATAGAGGGCGCCCTTTTCGGGAGCAACGGTACTTGTTCGTGGAAGCAAGTACCAAAGTAGGGGCCAAAGCCGCGGTCCGCCGGGACCGTGTTGCCGGCATCATTCGCCGCGCAAGGTGCCGCGTTCACGGGCGAACTGCACGCGGTATTGCTCGAAGGTGCCGGCTTCGAGCGCGGCGCGCATTTCAGCCATCAGGGTTTGGTAATAAAAAAGATTGTGGATGGTGTTCAGGCGCGCGCCGAGGATTTCCTGGGTCTTGTGCAGATGGTGCAGGTAGGCGCGCGAGAAATTGCGGCAGGCATAGCAGCCGCAGGTCTCGTCCAGCGGCTTTGTATCGTCCTTGTAGCGCGCGTTACGGAGTTTTATGTCTCCAAAGCGGGTGAACAGCCAGCCGTTGCGCGCGTTGCGGGTGGGCATCACGCAGTCGAACATGTCGATGCCGGCGGCAACCCCGTCGACCAGGTCTTCGGGGGTGCCCACGCCCATCAGATAGCGCGGCTTGCCCGCCGGCAGGCGCGGTGCGGTATGGTCGAGCACGCGCAGCATGTCTTCCTTGGGCTCGCCGACCGACAGGCCGCCGATGGCGTAGCCGGGAAAGCCGATCTCTTCCAGGCCCGCCACGGAGATGTCGCGCAACTCCTCGAACATGCCGCCCTGCACAATGCCGAACAGGGCGTTGGGGTTTTCCAGTTTGTCGAACTCGGCGCGCGAGCGTTTGGCCCAGCGCAGGGAAAGCTCCATCGACTGGCGCGCTTCCTCCTTGCCGATCGGCACGTCATCCACGGCATAAGGCGTGCATTCGTCGAAAATCATCACGATGTCGGAGTTCAGCACGCGCTGGATCCGCATCGACTCCTCGGGACCGAGAAACAGCTTGTCGCCGTTGATCGGCGAGGCGAACTTGACGCCTTCTTCGGTGATCTTGCGCAGGGCGCCCAGGCTCCACACCTGGAAGCCGCCGGAGTCGGTGAGGATGGGACCGTCCCAGCCCATGAAGCGGTGCAGGCCGCCGTGCGCGCCGACCACGTCGAGTCCCGGGCGCAGCCACAGGTGAAAGGTGTTGCCCAGCACGATGCGCGCGCCGATTTCCGTCAGTTCGAGCGGCGACATGGCCTTGACGCTGCCGTAGGTGCCGACCGGCATGAACACGGGGGTTTCGACCGTGCCGTGGTTCAGGGTCAGGGTGCCGCGGCGCGCGCGGCCTTGGGTGGCGAGGAGCTTGAATTGCATCGTGTATAAAAACAAAAAGGCGGGACAGCCCGCCTTTGGGATTAGGCTTGGCGTGACCGCGTTACAACTTGATTTTCCCGGTCCAGATCTGCGAGTACATCACCCAGTCGCCCATGAAGGAGTAGAGCGGCTGCTTGAACGAAGCCGGCCGGTTCTTCTCGAAACCGAAGTGGCCGATCCACGCAAACAAATAGCCGCACAGCAGGCCGACCGGCAGCCACCACCAGTTGCCCGTGGCGATCAACATTCCCAGGCACACCAGCCCCAGGCTGGAGCCGGCGAAATGCAGGCGGCGGCAGGTGCGGTTGTTGTGCTCGGTCAGGTAGAACGGGTAGAAATCGGCAAAGTGCTCGTACTTGCGTACACCGGCTGTTTCCATGGCGGTCTCCTTCACTTACATGCCCCACTTTTTGCTTGCGGGTGCGTAATTATGCTACAAGCGCAGGGTCAGCCAGAATTCCCAGAACAATCAATGAACGCCGCGCTGCTGTTGCTTCCCGATATCGCCCTGATCGCGCTGGGCGTACTGCTGGTACGCACCTGGTTCAAGGACAAGAGCTTTTGGGCGGGGCTGGAAAAGCTGATCTATTTCGTGCTGTTTCCGCCCCTGCTGTTCAACTCGATCGCGCGGGCCAACCTGCGCCTGCCGGGGGTGACCGAGGCGGTATTCATCGCCGTGGCGGTGACCCTGCTGGGCATCGTGCTGGGGCACGGGGTGGCGGCGCTTTCAAAAGCGCCGCGCGCCACCGGCGTTTCCTGCGCGCAATGTGTGTACCGCTATAGCGCTTTTGTGTCGATCGCGCTGTCCTCGCGGGTGTACGGGCAGGAAGGCCTGGCACTGTCCGCCTTGATGATGTCGGTGGTGGTGCCGATCGGCAATATCGCGGCGGTGACTGCGCTGGCGCACGGTGCAAAGACTGGGGTGCTGCGCGAAATCGTGCAGAACCCCTTGATCCTGGCCACGGCGGGCGGATTGGTGTTCAACCTGCTGGGCGGTGATCTGCCGGAGCCGCTGTGGGTGTTCCTCACCCGCCTGGGCAATGCTTCGGTGGCCCTGGGGCTGATCGCGGTGGGCGCCAGCCTGAAATTCGCGGCGGCGCGCTACGCGAAATTGATCACGCTGCTGATGGCGATCAAGCACCTGCTGATGCCGGCGGTGGCTTTCGGACTGGTCCTGTGGCTGGGCACCTCCGGGGTGGCGCGCAGCATGCCGGTGATTTTCCTGGCTTGCCCGACTGCTTCTTCGGCCTACATCCTGGCCGCGCGCATGGGCGGCGACCCGGAGGCGGCGGCGGTGACGGTGTCCGCCTCGACGGTGGCGGGCATGCTGATCTTGCCGTTCTGGGTCGCGCTGATGGCGTGAGGCAGCGATGGCGATCTTGCATCCCTGCCCGCTGTACTCTCGCTGTATCTCCGCTGTCCCCCCGCTGTCCCCCTTTGGTCCGCTCAATGCAGGGTGTAGTGCGACACCCCGATCACCGCCACCCCTAAAGCCACCATCACCACCTGCCACACCGAGGTGTGGCCATCGGTGCGGCGCTGCATCCAGGGGATCAGGTCGGCCACGGCGATGTAGACGAAGCTGGAGGCGGCGATCACCACCACGTAGGGAACGGCCCAGCGGATATGTTCCAGCGCGAAATAGCCGAGCACCCCGCCGACCACCGAGGCCAGGCTGGAGAGCACGTTGTAGGCGAGCGCGCGCGCCTTGCTGTAGCCGGCGTTGAGCAGCACGATGAAGTCGCCGGCTTCCTGCGGCACTTCGTGGGCGATGATGGACAGGGTGGTGATCGCCCCCAGTTTGGGGTCGGCCATGAAGGCGGCGGCGAGCAGGATGCCGTCGGCGAAATTGTGCAGGGAGTCGCCGAGCAGGATCAGCATGCCGCTCTTGCCGGCTTCGTGGGCGTCAAAGCCATGTTCGTGGCCGTGACCATCGTGCTCGTGGTGGTGGCTGTGGCGCCACAGGGCGAACTTTTCGAGCAGGAAGAAGGCCAGCAGGCCGCCCAGCAGGGTGGCGAACAGGCTTTGCGAACTCAAGCCGGCGCTGGCGGCTTCGGGCAGAAGGTCGAGGAAGGCGGCGCCCAGCAGCGCGCCGGCGGCAAAACTCACCAGGCGCTGCACCATGTGGCTGAGTACGCCGTAGGTGATCAGCGCGGCGGCGAGCACCGAAAGCACGCCGCCGGCGAGCGTGGCGGCGAGGATGTAGATTAAAATCACGGGGTGATGACCAATGCGGTGACCAATAGGAAAAGTGCAGCCGCCACGAGCAATGTGACCGGCAGGATGGATGCGGCCGGCCGGCCTTCGGCGGGGCGCAGAATTAGAACAGGTTTGCGCGGGCAGCGCAAATCGGGGGCGGGCGCATGAAAGCCCCTGTTGTCTTGCAGGAATTGATCGAGTCCCTGCGCGCGCTGCCGGGCGTGGGGCCGAAATCGGCGCAGCGCATGGCCTACCACCTGCTGCAGCACGACCGGCCCGGGGCGCAGCGCCTGGCCAAGTCGCTGTCCGAAGCGGCCGAGCGGGTGCGCCGCTGCGTGATGTGCAACAGTTTCACCGAGACCGACCTGTGCGCGATCTGCTCTTCGCCGCGGCGCGAGTCGAACCAGCTGTGCGTGGTCGAGACCGCGGCGGACCTGGCGATGATGGAGCAGGCGCACGCCTACCAGGGCCTCTACTTCGTGCTGATGGGGCGCATCTCGCCGCTTGACAATATCGGCCCGCGCGAGGTCGGCATCGACAAGCTGATCAAGCGCGCCACGGACGGCACGGTGGCCGAGGTGATCCTCGCCACCAATTTCACCCATGAGGGCGAAGCCACCGCGCATTACATCGCCGAGAGCCTGAAGGCGCGGGGCATCAAGGTGACGCGCCTGGCGCGTGGCGTGCCGGTGGGTGGCGAACTTGAATACGTGGACCCGGGCACGCTGGCCCAGGCCCTGCAGGACAGGCGCGATACCTAATGTCTCCGCGGGAGACAAAAGCGGCGAGACCAAGATGAAAATGAGCCAGATACCTTTCGGCACCACGGACTGGGCCGAAGTCGAGACAACCGAACACCCCGGCATCACCGGCAAGGCGACCTGGCGCACACGCCAGTTCGGCCCGGCGGAAAATCCGGTGCGGGTGCGCATGGTCGAATACACGCCGGGTTATCTCGCCGATCACTGGTGTGAAAAGGGCCATGTGCTGCTGTGCATGGAGGGCGAGCTGCATACCGAGCTGGCCGACGGGCGTACCCTGACATTGACTGCCGGGATGAGTTATCAGGTGGCCGATGGCGATCTGGCGCACCGTTCCCATACACCCACGGGTGCCAGGCTGTTTATCGTTGACTGATTTTGCATTGAGTTCACCATCATGACGACTTCGTTCGGGCCGCTCGCCGGCCTCAAGGTCCTGGAATTGGGCCAACTGATTGCCGGGCCCTTTGCCGGCAAATTTTTTGCCGATTTCGGGGCCGAGGTGATCAAGGTCGAACCGCCGGCAGACGAGAAAAGCCAGGGCGGTGACCCGATCCGCTATTGGCGCACCCTGCACAAAGGTACTTCGCTGTGGTGGCATGTGCAGTCGCGCGGCAAGAAGTCGATCACCGTCAACCTGCGCGTGCCGGAAGGCCAGGAGATCGTGCGCAAGCTGGCGGCGGAAGCCGATATCGTGATCGAGAATTTCCGTCCCGGCACGCTGGAAAAATGGGGCCTGGGCTACGACGACCTGGCGAAGGTCAACAAGGGCGTGATCCTGCTGCGCATGTCCGGCTTCGGGCAGACCGGGCCGATGCGCGACCTGGCGGGCTTTGGGTCGATCGCCGAGTCGATGGGCGGGATGCGCTACGTCACCGGCTTTCCGGACCGGCCGCCGGTGCGCATGAACCTGTCGATCGGTGATGCGATCGCGTCGCTGCACGGGGTGATCGGCATCCTGATGGCGCTGAACCACAAGAACCGCACCGGCGAGGGCCAGGTGGTGGACGTGGCGCTGTATGAAGCCGTGTTCAACATGATGGAGTCGACCCTGCCCGAATACGGCGCCACCGGGCAGGTGCGCGAGCGCACCGGCTCGAACCTCACCGGCATCGTGCCCTCGAACACCTATACCTCGAAGGACGGTACCCACATCGTGATCGGCGGCAACGGCGATTCGATCTTCAAGCGCCTGATGGCCACCATCGGCCGCGACGACCTGGGCACCGATCCGGCGCTGGCGGACAACGCCGGCCGGGCCAAGCGCGCCACCGAACTGGATGACGCGATCGGCGCCTGGTGCGCGCAACACGAGGCGGAGTTCATTCTCGGGGCGCTCAACGAGGCGCAGGTGCCGAACGGCAAGATCTATTCGATCGCGGACATCGCCCGCGACCCGCAATTTCTCGCCCGCGAGATGATCCAGACCGTGCACCTGAAAGACGGCACGCCGGTGCAGGTGCCGGGCGTGGTGCCGCGCCTGTCCAAGACCCCGGGGAAGATTCCCGGCACGGGACCGGACCTGGGCGAGCACAATGAAACAGTGCTGGCGCGCCTGGGCTACAGCACGGAGCAGATCGCCAAACTCAAGGCCGGCAAGGCGATTTGAGCCGGCGACGCAACTGTCGCGTACGAAGGAACGTATGTAATGGCTTGAAGGATTGCACCAACAGCGCGGATGCACCGCGCGTACAACAAAAGGAGACGGTGATGACTGGCATGTACATCAAGTGCGTCAGGCAGTGCGGCAAGCTCTTCGCAATCCTGCTTCTACTCTTTTCGGCGTGCTGGGCGCCGCAGGCGGCGGCGCAGGCCGCGCCCCAGTTCAGGGTGGACCCCTTCTGGCCCAAGCCCCTGCCGGGCAACTGGATCCTCGGCCAGGTGGCGGGCATCGCGGTCGACAGCCAGGACAACATCTGGATCATCCATCGTCCCTCCACACTGGTCGACGACGAGAAGGAAGCGCAGAAGAATCCGCCTTCCTCGCGCTGCTGCGTGGCCGCTCCGCCGGTACTCAAGTTCAACCGCGCCGGCGACCTCCTGGGGAGTTGGGGTGGCCCCGGCCAGGGTTATGAGTGGCCCAAGAGCGAGCACGGCATCATGGTCGATACCGGCGGCAACGTCTGGCTCGCCGGCAATGACCCGGTCGATCACCAGATTCTCAAGTTCACCGGCGACGGCAAGTTCCTGATGCAGATCGGCAAGGCGAACAGCACCGGCGGCAGCAACAGCCCGACACAACTGGGCCGTCCGGCGCACATCATGCTCGACGAAAAAGCCGGCGAACTCTACGTGGCCGATGGCTACCTGAATCACCGCGTGCTGGTGGTCGATGCGAAGTCGGGGGCCTACAAGCGCCACTGGGGCGCCTACGGCAACCGTCCCAGCGACGACAAGCAGCCCGCCTATACCCCGCAGGCGAGTGCGCTACCGCAGTTCAACAACCCGGTGCATTGCGTGCGCATGTCGAGCGACGGGCTGATCTATGTCTGCGACCGTGGCAATGACCGCATCCAGGTGTTTCAGCCCGACGGCAAGTTCGTCAAGGAATTCAAGGTGGAGCCGAATACCCTGGCGAACGGTTCGGTGTGGGACCTGGTGCTCTCGGAAGACGCGGCGCAGCGCTACATTTACGTCGCCGACGGCGCCAACGGGCAGATCCATATCCTGCTGCGCGAGACCGGCCAGGTGCTGGGCAGCTTCGGCCGCCCCGGGCGCATGGCGGGCGAATTCAAGTGGGTGCACAACATGGCGATCGACTCGCAGGGCAACCTCTACACCTCGGAAGTCGGCACCGGGCGGCGCGCGCAGAAGTTCGCGCGGCAGCGGTAGGGCGCGTGCGTTCGACAGCGCGGGAAGCGGCATGCGGCTGATCATTGCAACGCCCAGCCCTTTCGCCCGCAAGGCGCGCATTGCCTTGCTGGAGAAGGGCATCGCCTTCGATGTCGTGGTTGACAATCCTTGGAACCCCGGCACGCAGGCGCCGGCCTACAACCCGCTGGGCAAGATACCGGTGCTGCTCACCGACGATGGGCACACCGTGTTCGACTCCAAAGTGATCGTCGAATACCTGGAAGCCACGCACTCCGGCACCGCGCTGCTGCCACGCATCCCGATGGCGCGGGTTGCCGCCAAGCAGATCGAGGCGCTGGCCGACGGCGTGTGCGACGCGGTGGTGCTGATCGCGCTCGAGCGCGCGCGGCCGCATGCCCTGCAAAGCACCGACTGGATCACCCGGCAAGTCGCCAAGGTCGAAGCCGGTGTCGCGCAGGCCGCGCAGGCATTGCAAGGATCCGAGTATTTCGTCGGCGACCGCTTTTCGGTGGCCGATATTGCGGTCGGCTGCATGCTCGGCTACCTCGACCTGCGCCTGCCCGAATTCGAATGGCGCGCGCAGCAGCCCGGGCTGATGCCGTTTTACGAGCGCATGATGGCGCGCGAGTCGTTCAGGCAGACCCTGCCGAGCGCGCAGCCCATCCATACCGTCAGGTAGGCCGGCCGGCGCCCGACACCCGCCCTCAGGCGGGCTGCTGCGTCGTTTTCAATTCAATCTCGACGAAGACGAATTCGCCAGGCCCCGGATTGATCACGTTGTGCTCGATACCCACCGGCCGCGCATACGCCACGCCGGTGGTGAGCTGGCTGGTCACCGGCCCCTGCGCGGTTTCCAGCAGCAGCGGCCCGGTGGTCTGCGGCACCACCACGTAGTACATCGAATGGCGGTGCCAGCCGGTCTCCGCGCCGGGCGGAAAGCGCCACTCCGTGACCTTGACCTGCTCGTTGTCGATCTGGACGGTGGGAATCGCGGCGGGGCGGCTCATGGGCTTGGGGCTAGTGGCCCGACTGCTTCTTGCTCAGGTGCCGGATGCCGCGCTCCAGCCCCTCGATCGACAGCGGATACATGCGGTTGCCCATGATCTGCTTGATCACCGAAATCGACTGGCGATATTCCCACAGGCGTTCCGGCTCCGGGTTCAGCCAGATCGCGCTCTTGAAATGCTCCAGGAAGCGCTGCAACCAGGCTGCGCCGGGCTCCTCGTTGTTGTACTCCACGCTGCCGCCCGGCTGCAAAATCTCATACGGACTCATGGTCGCGTCGCCGACGAAAATCAGCTTGTAGTCGCGGTTGTACTTGCGGATCACGTCCCAGGTGTTGAACTTTTCCGAATGGCGCCGCCGGTTGTTCTTCCACAGGTAGTCGTATACGCAGTTGTGGAAGTAGTAGTACTCCAGGTGCTTGAACTCGGTCTTGGAGGCGGAGAACAGCTCCTCGGCCTGCTTGATGTGATCGTCCATGGTGCCGCCCACGTCCATCAGCATCAGCACCTTCACGGTGTTCTTGCGTTCCGGCACCATTTTCAGGTCGAGCCAGCCGGCATTCTTGGCGGTCGAGTCGATGGTGTCCGGAATATCCAGCTGGTCGGCCGCGCCTTCGCGGGCGAACTTGCGCAGGCGGCGCAGCGCGAGCTTTATGTTGCGAATGCCCAGTTCGACCGAGTCATCGTAGTCCTTGTAGGAGCGCGCGTCCCACACCTTCACCGCCGAGCGGTTGCGCCCGCCGGCCTGGCCGACGCGGATACCCTGCGGGTTGTAGCCGTTGGCGCCGAACGGCGAAGTGCCGCCGGTGCCGATCCACTTGCTGCCGCCTTCGTGGCGTTCCTTCTGTTCCTCCAGCCTTGCTTTAAGAGTCTCCATCAGCTTGTCCCAGCCGAGCGCCTCGATCTTCGCCTTTTCCTCCGGCGTGAGGTTGTTCTCGATCACCTTGCGCAGCCAGTCTTCCGGCAGGTCGCGCTTCAGGTCAACGAGGGAATCGACGCCGCGGAAATACTCGCCGAACACGCGGTCGTACTTGTCGTACTTGGTCTCGTCCTTGATCAGGCACAGGCGCGAGAGAAAATAGAACTCGTCGATCGACGGGCCGATCACGCCTTTTTGCAGGGATTCCAGCAGGACCAGGAATTCCTTGGTCGAGACCGGCAGCCCGGCATCCTTGCACTTGAGGAAAAAGTCGATCAGCATGGGGTCTCCTTGCGCCTGGTTCGCGGGCCTAGCTTGCGCGGCTTTCCAGCTTGAACGTGAGATGGTTGCGGATCGCCGGCCACTCGTGGGCGATGATGCTGTACACGCAGGTGTCCCTGAGGGATCCATCCGCCATGATCTGGTGGCTGCGCAGCACGCCGTCCAGCTTGGCGCCCAGGCGCTCGATCGCGCTGCGGCTCTGCTGGTTCACCCAGTGGGTGCGGAATTCCACGCCGGCGCAGTTGAGCTTCTCGAAGGCATGGCGCAGCAGCATCAGCTTGCATTCGGTGTTGATCGCCGTGCGCTGCACGCTTTTCGCGTACCAGGTATGGCCGATCTCGGCCCGGCGGTGCGCGGAGACCGCATTGCAATACGAGGTCGCGCCGACCAGCTTGCCGGTGGCGTTGTTGCGCACCACGAAGGGCAGCATGCCGCCCTCCTTTTGCCAGTTCAGGCGGAAGTCGAGATTACCCATCATCTTGTCCGGCGCCGGCACGCTGGTGTACCAGAGCTTCCACAGTTCGCCGTCCTGGGCTGCCTCGACCAGCGCGTCATGATGTTCGCGCGCAAGAGGTTCAAGCGTCGCGTACGCGCCCTTCAAGGTTACCGGTTCGAGCCAGGGCATATCGTCTTCTTTGGTTTTCTCTGAGATTGGGGGATACATTTGGGGATACACAAAGAGCTTGCCCTTTGCTCGTGCCCCGTTGCCCGTGACCCTTAGCGCCCCGAACGCGCCATGAACACCAGGCGCTCGAACAGTTGCACATCCTGCTCGTTCTTGAGCAGCGCGCCGGCCAGCGGCGGGATCACCGACTTCTTGTCCTGGCTCTTCAGCGCCTCGGGCGAGATGTCCTCGGCCAGCAGGAGCTTGAGCCAATCGAGCAGTTCGGACGTGGAAGGCTTCTTTTTCAGGCCGGGCACGTCGCGCATCTGGAAAAACACTTCCAGCGCTTCCTTGAGCAGTTCCTTTTTCAAGCCCGGGAAGTGCACGTCGACGATTTTTTGCATCGTCTCCTTGTCCGGGAACTTGATGTAATGGAAAAAGCAGCGGCGCAGAAACGCGTCCGGCAGTTCCTTCTCGTTGTTCGAGGTGATCATCACCAGCGGGCGCTGCACCGCCTTGATGGTCTGGTGGGTCTCGTAGACGTAAAACTCCATGCGGTCCAGTTCGCGCAACAGATCGTTGGGGAACTCGATGTCGGCCTTGTCGATCTCGTCGATCAGCAATACCGACTTCTGCTGCGCTTCAAAGGCCTGCCAAAGCACGCCCTTGACGATGTAGTTGTGGATGTCCTTGACCTTCTCGTCACCCAGTTGCGAGTCGCGCAGGCGCGAAACCGCGTCGTATTCATACAGGCCCTGCTGCGCCTTGGTGGTCGACTTGATGTGCCACTGCATCAGAGGCATCGACAGGGCCGCGGCCACTTCCTCGGCCAGCATGGTCTTGCCGGTGCCGGGCTCGCCCTTGATCAGGAGCGGGCGCTGCAGGGTGATGGCGGCGTTCACCGCTAGACGCAGGTCGTCGGTGGCGACGTAATTCTGGGAGCCTTCGAAGCGCATGGGAGGGGTCGGGGAAGGAATGGAGGGGAAGGGGCGAATTGCCCGCTGGAATTGCCCGCCTGAGAGAGCAATCCGGGCAAAAACGGGGTTTCGGGCATTATAGGCCAGCCCGGACGGCCGCCGACTCGGGTTTGCCGCCAGCTTTGTGTGCCGCACCAAGGCCGCGCGCCGGGTAGGGTTTTGCTTTATAATCGACGGGTTTTTGCGGGCCTGTCACGCAAACGCGCATGCAGCAGCGCCCCGCGGACGGCCTTGGCAGTATCAACGCAGCGTTTTCCGGACCCAAACCGATTTTCATCCTGTCCATGAACAAGTTATTTCGCATTTCGGCGCTAAGCGCCCTGGTGCTGGCAGCCACGTTCTCGCATGGGGCTGCCGCCCAGGAAGGTCCCGGCTTGGGCCATTCCGGCGGCAAGGCGGCCATGTGTATCGGCTGCCACGGCATTCCCGGCTACAAGATGGCCTATCCGCAGGTCTACCACGTGCCGCTGATCGCCGGCCAGAACCCCAAGTACATCGAAAACGCCCTCAAGGCCTACCAGAGCGGGGAGCGCAAGCATCCGACCATGCGCTCGATCGCCTCTTCGCTGTCCGACAAGGACATCGCCGAACTGGCTGCCTATTACGGAGGGGATGCGAAATGATGAAATCCGCAATTGCCCTGATTGGCGCGGCCGTCGCGATGGCCGCCGCCCCGGCTTCGGCCGCCGGCGATGTCGAGCGCGGCAAGGCCAAATCGGCTGCCTGCGCCGCCTGCCACGCTGTCGGCGGCGACTGGAACAAGCCCCTGCAGCCCGAATACCCCAAGCTGGCCGGCCAGCATGCCGACTACCTGGCCACCGCGCTGACCTCCTACAAGCAGGGCGACAAGTCGCTGATCGGCCGCAAGAACGCGATCATGGCCGGTCAGGCCGCCGCGCTCTCTGCCCAGGAAATCCAGGATCTGGCGGCGTATTTCTCGAGCCTACCCGGGCCCTTGCACGTCAAGCGCTGATCCCGCGCCCCGCCAACACGAAAACGCCGGCCACAAGCCGGCGTTTTTTTGACTCACCCAAAAGTACGCACCTACTTTTCGGCCTATCTGGGTAAAAATCGCTGGCAAAGCCAGACGATTTTATTGGGACGAAACGGCTACGAGCGGAAGGCCGGCGCAGCTGGCCTTCCGCTTTCAACCGTGGCTACGCTGTGGCATTGGCGGAAAACGAAAAAGCCCCGGGAGGGGCTTTTTCATTCGTGGCTTTTCAGTCAGGAAAATCGGCCGGCTTTGCCGGCGATTTTTCTGCTTTGCAAAGCTGCTCAAAAGTAGAGGTTTACTTTTGAGCGTTGCTTTTGGCCAGGGCGTTCTTGATCTCGGCGATGGCGTTTTCGATCTCTTCGTCGGTCAGGGTGTCGTCCTTGGCGGCTTTCTCGAAATCCTCGATCTGAGAGGTGAATTCGCCGGCGGGCATGTTGATGGTGGAGATCGAATCGATCGGCACGCTGCTCGAGAGTTCGTTCCAGGTCATGCCGATGGCGGTGACGTTGTCGCAGTCGGCGCCGGCACGGCGCTCGGACTGGGTCATCAGGGAGGGCACGGCGCGGTTCAGGGCCTCGGTGGTGAACGCCGTGGCGACCACTCGCGGCGGCAGCGGGCCCCACAGGCCGTCACTGCACAAGAGCAGGGTGTCGCGTTCCTGTAGGCGCTGCTTGGGGCTGATGTCGACCTGCGGGGGGACGTGGGCGCCCAGGCAGTTGTAGATCTTGTTGCGCTCCGGGTGGGCGGCCACCGCTTCCTCGCGCACCAGGCCCTGCAGCACCAGCTGCTGCACACGCGAATGGTCGCGGGTCTGCACCACCACCTGGCCGGCGCGGATCAGGTAGATGCGCGAGTCGCCGACGTGGGCCCAATAGGTATAGCCCTCCTGCACCAGGGCGGCCACCACGGTGGTGCGCGGGGTTTCCAGCAGGGCATGGGCGTCGGCGTAGCGCAGGATGGCGTTGTGCGCGCCATTTACCGCCTCGGTAAGAAAGCGCGACGGGTCAAGCACCTTGGGCTTGGCCTCGCGCTGGAACTTCTGGCCGACGAATTCAACCGTCAGCTGGGCCGCGATCTCGCCGTGCAAATGCCCGCCCATGCCGTCGGCCACCACCATCAACAGGGCGTCGCGCGAAAACACGTAGCCCATGCGGTCCTGATTGTATTTGCGGCCGCCTTTGCGGCTTTCCTGGTAAATGGAGAATTTCATGGCAATCAGGAGGTCGAGCTGTCAGCCGGTTTGGCTCCGGTTTTCGCGGCTTTGCCGACCGGGCGGGTAATGTCGTCGAACATGCGCTTGAAGCCGTCGAACACGGTGGCCTTTTGCGGCTCGCGCGGACGGTTGTCGACGATGGCTTTTTGCAGGGAGAACACGCTCTGGGGCCGGTTCAGGTGATCCATGTCCAGGCACCAGTCGATGATCTCCAGCAGTTCGCGGGAATACTTGCTCTTGAAGGTCCTGGTGACCGGCTGCATGCGGTCTTTTTCGGCGCGCGCATCGGCTGCCTGCGGCGCCATGCCGGACAGACAGGCGAACATGGTGGCGCCGATCGAGTAAATGTCGGTCCACGGGCCTAAGGTGTCGCGGTTCTTGTACTGTTCGGGAGCGGCAAAACCCGGCGTGTACATGGGGTTCAGGCGCGGGGCGTCGGTCAGCAGGGTCTGGCGCGCGGCCCCGAAGTCGAGCAGCAGGGGGATGCCATCGTTGCGGATGTAGATGTTGGCGGGCTTCAAGTCCAGGTGCAGCAGCTTGTTGGTGTGGACTTCACGCAGGCCGTTCATCAGTTGCACGAACACGTGGCGGATGAAGTTTTCCTTGATCTCGCCCTTGCGCTGGACAATGTGTTCCTGCAGGGTGCGGCCGCGCTCGTACTGCATCACCATGTAGACGGTTTCGTTGGCGCGGAAGAAGTTGATGACTCGCACCACGTTCGGGTGGGAGATCTTGGCCAGCGCCCGGCCTTCCTCGAAAAAGCACTTCATGCCGTAGCGGAACAGGTTGCCGTGCTCGGGAGAGATGGTAGGCACGATCTCCCCCTTGCCGCGCAGCGACAGGCCGGCGGGCAGGTATTCCTTGATCGCTACCGGCGAGCCGAATTCGTCGTATGCCAGATAGACGATCGAAAACCCGCCCGAGGCGATGGGGCGGGAAATGCGGTAATTCTCGAGGATGGTATTTTCCGGCAATGCGGAATTCGATTGTGCAGCCATACTCCTCCGGGCCGGCTCGTTCCTCCCGAGGACACCTTCTATAATCGAGCCTGGCCAGCCATTTTAACCAATTCAAGGAAGAGCGCCCCGATGATCCTGTCCATGACCGGTTACGCGATGGTGACGCGCGAACTGCCATCCGGCGCGATGAACCTGGAAATCAAGAGCGTGAACTCGCGTTTCCTGGACCTGATGTTCCGCCTGAACGACGAAGTGCGCTCCCTCGAACCCTTGCTGCGCGAGATGATCACCGAGAAAGTGACCCGCGGCAAGGTCGAATTGCGCCTGGGGTATGGCAAGGATGGGGGTTCCAGTGCCCCAAACCGCGCCGGCCGGCCCTTGAATTTGAACATGGCGGCGATCGAGCGCCTGGCCGAGGCCGGCGCGGCGGTCAAGCGCGCCGTGCCGCAGGCCCAGGAGTTGCGGGTGATGGAAGTGCTGCACTGGCCCGGGGTGATCGAGGACACCACGCTGTCGGCCGAGGAGTTGCGCTACATCGTGGTCGGGATGGCGCGCGAGGCGATCGGTGAATTCACCGGTTCGCGCTCGCGCGAGGGTGAAAAGCTCAAGGTGATGCTGCTCGTCCGGGTGGCGGGCATCGAGGATTGGGTGAAAAAGGTCGAGCCGCTGATCCCGCAGATCGTCGCCGACTACCATGCCCGGCTGGCGGCGCGCCTGCGCGAGGCGATCGGCTCGACCGATGATGAGAGGATTCGCCAGGAAGTGGCGATGTTCGGTATCAAGATCGACGTAGCGGAGGAATTGTCCCGGCTGGGGGCGCACTTGAGCGAGGTGCGGCGCGTGCTGGAGAAAGGGGGCGCGGTGGGCAAGCGCCTGGATTTCCTGATGCAGGAGCTGAACCGCGAGGCCAATACCCTGGGCTCCAAGTCGGTGTCCACGGAAGTTTCGGCGGCGGCGATGGAAATGAAGATCCTGATCGAGCAGATGCGCGAGCAGGTGCAGAATCTGGAATAAGCCTGGAATAGGCATAGAGGAAGTTGATGAGCGGTTCCCTTTTCATCGTCGCCGCGCCCTCCGGGGCCGGCAAGTCCAGCCTGGTGGGTGCGCTGCTGGAGCGCGACAAGGGCCTGCACCTGTCGGTCTCGTATTCGACCCGCGCGCCGCGCCCGGGCGAGGTGGATGGCGTCAATTACCACTTCGTCCCGCGCGAGGTGTTCTTCGCCATGCGCGAGCGCGGCGAGTTTCTGGAGAATGCCGAGGTACATGGCAATTTCTATGGCACCTCAAAGCCCTGGATCGAGGAGCAGATGCGTGGCGGGCGCGATATCGTGCTGGAGATCGACTGCCAGGGCGCGGCCCAGGTCAAGCGCATCTTCGCCTCGGCGGTGGCGATTTTCATCCTGCCGCCCTCGATGGCCGAACTGGAGCGCCGCCTGCGCGGGCGCGGTACCGACAGCGAGGCGGTGATCGCCGGGCGCATGCAGTCCGCCGAGGAGGAGCTCCGCCAGGCTAGGGAGTTTGATTATGCTATTATCAATTCCGACTTTTCCGAGGCGCTGGCGCAATTGGCCTGTGTGGTGACGGCGGCGCGTCTTCGGGTTGCGCAACAGGCGCAGCGCGAAGCCAGGCTGTTCGGCGAACTCGGCATCAAACTCTAGACGAAGCGGAAAAGCGCTCTTGCGTTTTTTCGGAGCATCCGCAATCTAATCAACACAAGCTGACAAGAAAACTCCACTATGGCACGTATCACTGTCGAAGATTGCCTGCATCGCATCCCCAACCGCTTCCAGCTGACCCTGGCGGCGACTTATCGCGCGCGCCAGCTCGCGCAAGGAGCGACGCCCAAGATCGACGGCGCCAAGGACAAGGTCACCGTGATGGCGCTGCGCGAGATCGCCGCCGGCCACGTGGGGCTGGAGATGCTCAAGCGGGTACAGAGTTGACCATGAACCCGCGCGCAGGTGAGCCATGGCAAACCCGGAACATTCCCAAGCAGCGCGCGGGGCGGTTGTCGACCTGAAAGCGGCGCGCGAGCGCCTGGGCGGCAAGAGCCGCCATGCCGGCGAGCGTGATCCCGCGCTTGAGGCGCAAGGCGAGTTCTCGACCAAGGCGGCGCAGTACGAGGCCTTCGCGGCCAGCCTGGCCACCTACCTGAAGCCGGCGGATATCGAGCGTATCCGCGAGGCCTACCTGTATTCCGATGCGGCCCACACCGGGCAGATGCGCGCCTCCGGCGAGGAATACATCACCCATCCGCTGGCCGTGGCCGGCATCTGCGCTTCCTGGAAGCTGGACGTGCAGGCCCTGATGGCGGCGCTGCTGCACGATGTGGTGGAAGACACCGGCATCACCAAGGAGATGATCGCAGCCAAGTTCGGCCAGCCGGTGGCCGAACTGGTGGACGGCGTTTCCAAGCTGGACAAGATCGAGTTCCAGAGCAAGGAAGATGCGCAGGCGGAAAACTTCCGCAAGATGCTGCTGGCGATGGCGCGCGACGTGCGCGTGATGCTGGTCAAGCTGGCCGATCGCCTGCACAACATGCGCACCATCGGCAGCCTGCGTTCCGACAAGCGCCGCCGCATCGCCCGCGAAACGCTGGAAATCCATGCGCCGATCGCGCACCGCCTGGGCCTGAACCAGGTGTACCGCGAACTGCAGGACCTGAGCTTCGCCAACCTGTATCCGCACCGCTTCGCCGTCATCTCGAAGGCGATCAAGTCGGCGCGCGGCAACCGCCGCGAGGGCGTGAACAAGATTCTCGAGCAGATCCAGAAGACCCTGCCGGAGGGCGGCATCATCGCCCAGGTGTACGGGCGCGAGAAGCATGTCTACGGCATCTACCGCAAGATGGTGGAAAAGCACCTGTCGTTTTCGCAGGTACTGGACGTCTACGGCTTTCGCGTGGTGGTGAAGGACGTGCCGTCCTGCTACCTGGCCCTGGGCGCGCTGCACGCGCTCTACAAGCCGGTGCCGGGCAAGTTCAAGGACTACATCGCGATTGCCAAGGTGAACGGCTACCAGTCGCTGCATACCTCGCTGATCGGCCCCTATGGCACGCCGGTGGAGATCCAGATCCGCACCAGCGACATGCATCGCGTCGCCGAAGCCGGCGTGGCGGCGCACTGGCTGTACAAGAGCGACGATTCGGCGCTCTCGGACGTGCAGAAAAAAACCCACAAGTGGCTGCAGTCCCTGCTCGACATCCAGCAGAACTCGGGCGACCCGGCCGAGTTCCTGGAGCATGTCAAGGTAGACCTGTTCCCCGACGAAGTCTATGTGTTCACCCCCAAGGGCCGCATCATGGCGATGCCGCGCGGGGCCACGGCGGTGGATTTCGCGTATGCCGTGCACACCGACGTGGGCGACACCACCATCGGCGCGCGCATCAACAACGAGCCGATGCCGCTGCGCACCGAGCTCAAGAACGGCGACCTGGTGGAAATCGAGACCGCGCCCGGTTCGCAGCCCAACCCGGCCTGGCTGGGGTTCGTCAAAACCGGCAAGGCGCGCGCGCACATCCGCCACTTCATGAAGACCATGAAGTACGAGGAGTCGATTGCTCTCGGCGAGCGCCTGCTCGGGCAGGCCTTGCGGGCCCTGGGCGCGGGCCACGCGGAACTCGATACTTCGCGCTGGGAGCGCCTGTTCAAGGATTCGAGCGTCAAGTCGCGCCAGGAACTGCTCGCCGACATTGGCCTGGGCAAGCGCCTGGCGGCGGTGGTGGCGCGCAGGCTCGCCGCCGGCGGCGGCGGCCTGGGCCCGGAACTGGCCGAAGATGGCCGCGAAATCCGCCCGGCGCCGGTGACCATCCGCGGGTCGGACGGCATGGCGGTGCAGCTGGCACGCTGTTGCCAGCCGATCCCCGGTGACCCCATCATGGGCCACATCAGCAAGGGCCAGGGCCTGGTGGTCCACACCCACGACTGCAAGACCATCTCCAAGGCGCGCCGCAAGGAGCCGGACAACTGGGTCGATGTGGAGTGGGATCCGGAACCGGAAAAGAGTTTCGGCGTGGCGATCCGCGTCATCACCCACAATGGCCGCGGAATTCTCGCCAAGGTCGCCGCGGAAATTACCGCCGCCGACACCAACATCACCAACGTCCACACCGAGGACGACGAGACCGGCAACTACGCCACCATGGAGTTTTCCATCCAGGTGCAGGACCGCGCGCACCTGGCGCGGGTGATGCGCAATCTTCGCCGCTTGCAGGAAGTGGTGCGCATCACGCGCATCAAAACATAACACTCAAAAGCACACCCTGCTTTTGAATGGCCTGATCAGGCAAAATCGCCGGCCGCAGTTGCGTGAACACGCGGACGATTTTTGGGGCCGGAACAGCGACGAACAAAAGACCTGCATGCGCGGGTCTTTTGTTCAAACAGTCCCCCGCGCCGGGGTATTGAAAACATAAAGCCCCGAAAGGGGCTTTTATGTTCCAGCTTTCCAGTCAGGAAAATCGACTGGCTCCGCCAATGATTTTCCCGCAAGACAGCCCGCTCAAATGCAGGTTGGTACTTTTGAGCGCCTACGGCAGGAGCACCGTGCACCCAGTGGTCTGGCGCGCCTCCAGGGCAGCTTGCGCCTTGCCGGCTTCGGCCAGGGACACGCGCTGGTTGATCTCGATTTTCACCGTGCCATTGGAGACCACGTCGATCAGGTCGCCGGCCATTTCCTCCAGCCAGTCGCGGCGTGAGGCGTAGGTGTTGAGGGTGGGGCGCTGCACATAGAACGAGCCCCTGGCGGTGAGCGAAGTCAGGACCACCGGCGGCACCGGGCCGGAGGCGTTGCCGAAGCTGATCATGTGGCCCAGCGGCTGCAGGCAGTTCAGCGACCCTTCCCAGGTGTCCTTGCCGATCGAGTCGTACACCACCGGCACACCCTTGCCGCCGGTGATTTCCTTCACCTTGGCGGTGAAGTCCTCGGTGGTGTAGTTGATGGTATGGGTGCAGCCGTGCGCCTTGGCGAGCGCGGCTTTTTCTGCGCTCGACACGGTGCCGATTACGGTGACGCCCAGGCTTTTCAGCCACTGGCAGGCGATCAGGCCGATACCGCCGGCGGCAGCGTGCAGCAGCACGGTCTCGCCGGCTTTCACCGGGTAGGACTTCTTGATCAGGTAGCGCACCGTCATGCCTTGCAGCATCATCGCCGCGCCGGTCTCGAAGCTGATCGAGTCGGGCAGCTTGATCAGCGGAGCGGCCGGCATCACGCGCTCCTGCGCATAAGCGCCGGTGGGACCCCCGGCGTAGGCGACGCGGTCGCCCGGCTTGACGTGGGTTACGCCTTCGCCGACCGCTTCGACCACGCCCGCCGCTTCCATGCCCAAGCCGCCAGGCAGGGGCTGCGGGTACAGGCCGGTGCGGAAATACACATCGATGAAGTTCAGCCCCACCGCGTGCTGCTTGACGCGCGCTTCGCCGGGGCCGGGCGCGCCGACGGTAACGTCTTCCCAGCTCAGCACTTCGGGGCCGCCGGTTTTATGGATGCGGATTGCCTTGGGCATGTCTTCTACTCCTTCGGTATTGGGGGGCGGGACAAATCGCGGGCGCCAAGCTTACCATCGGTGCTGGAAGCCGACGGCTATTCACGCCATAATGCGCGCAACAAACATCAGGCGCGAACCCGGGTCAGGCCGAACCGTGAACGCCGAGGAGATAGCATGTTCAAGACGCGCATGTTCAGAACTTTATGGATCGCGCTTGCTTTGGCTTGTGTTGGCGAAGCGCCGCATGCCGCCGAAGTCGCCGGGGTGAAGCTGCCCGACAGCGCCAGGGTCGGCAACGCCGACCTGCTGCTCAATGGCGCGGGCGTGCGCACCCGCATTGTGGTGAAGGTGTACGTTGGCGCGCTGTACCTGACGGAAAAGAAGACTGGTGCCGCCGAGGCCATCGCCCTCAAGGGGGCGAAACGGATATCGCTGCACATGCTGCGCGACCTGTCAACGGAACAATTGTCCGGCGCGCTCGACGAAGGGCTCAAAAAGAACCTGTCGGCCGCCGAGCAGGAAAAACTGCAGCCGCAGCTCGACGACCTGCGCGCCACCATGGCCGCGGTCGGCGCGGTGAAGGAGAAGAGTTTGCTGACGATCGACTATCTGCCCGCCGAGAGCGTGACGCGCCTGACCCTGGATGGCGCGCAAAAAGGCAAGCCGATCGCCGGCGAGGATTTCTATCGCGCCTTGATGAAAATCTGGCTGGGCGACAAGCCGGTGGACGCCGATCTCAAGTCCGGCATGCTCGGGCAAGGGTAGGGCATGTCGGAGTTGTTGCGTTTCGATGCGGTAGTGGCAGCGCCCTTCGGGGGTATCGGCGTGCGCGTGGCCGACGGCATGGTCGGCGAGACGCTTTACCTGCCCGCCTCGATCAAGCCGCAGCCGCCCCAAAGTCCGCTGGCGCGCGAGGTGGTGCGGCAGATCCGCGCCTACCTGCGCGACCCCGCGCATGTGTTCGACCTGCCCCTGGCCGAGCGCGGCAGCGAGTTCCAGCGCCGTGTCTGGGCCGAGATTGCCGCGATTCCGAGCGGCGAGACGCTCTCTTATGGCGATGTGGCACGACGTATCCGCAGCGGGCCGCGCGCGGTAGGCGGCGCCTGCGGGGCCAACTGGTTCTCGCTGATCATCCCCTGCCACCGCGTGCTGGCCGCCAACGGCATCGGCGGCTTTGGCGATGCCGGCGACGACGGCACTTACATGCAAATCAAGCGCTGGCTGCTGGCGCACGAGGGCATCAAGATCACCTGATGCCGATGCCACGCGCCATCAGCGTGGCGAACAGCGGAATGGCCAGCAACAGCGCCAGCTCGATGTGCACCAAGCGCGCGGTGCGCTTGACCTCGTCGGCGGCGATGCTGCTGCCCGGCGCGGCCACCAGGCGCTTGCGCCACTTGATGATGCGGATGGTCGGCGGAATCGACAGCAGGCCGACCAGCACGAACAGCGCGAACTTGGTGTGGAACACCGGGTTGTGCATGTAGAAGGCCGCACCTTTCGCGCCCCAGATCAGGCGCGCCGTGCCGGTCGCCAATACGGCCAGCGCCGCCATGCCGTAGGCCATGTCGATGCGCCCGAGGCGCCGGGTCTGCGGCAGATCGAGCGGGCCGCGGCACAGCACCAGTTCGGCGGTGAGCATGCCGACGGTGAAAAAGATGGCAATGAAATGCAGGTAGGCAAGCACGGCATCGGTAAGCATGATGTCCTCGGCGTGGATGTAGGCAGGGGTAGGGAGGAGCAGCGGGCGCAGCATATCGCGCCTTTGTTGCCGCTTTATGTAGACAATGTCTAGATAGATTATTCCTAAAACTAGACAGTGTCAAGATATTCATGCCACAATGCGTTTCATGCCTGCTTCGCGTGCTGCCACTGCTACCTCAACGTTGCAACCCGCGTTGCAACCCGCTGTGAAATCCGCCTTGAAACCTGCCGCGGTACCGGCCGCGCCGGGGCGCAAGCCGAGGGCCAGGCCGGTCGACAGCTACCACCATGGCGACTTGCGCGCTGCGCTGCTGCGCGCCGCCGGCGAGTTGTTGGCCGAGCGCGGCATCGAGGGCTTCACCTTGCGCGAATGCGCGCGCCGCGCCGGCGTTTCGCATGGCGCCCCGGCGCATCATTTCGGCGACGCTGCCGGCATGCTCACCGCCTACGCCGCGCAGGGCTACGAGCGCATGACCGCATTGATGCGCGACTACCAGGCCAGAGCCGAGGCGGACCACGGCAGCCACCTCAAGGCGGCCGGCCTGGCCTATATCGATTTCGCGGTGGCCAACCGCGCCCAGTTCCAGTTGATGTTCCGCAGCGACCGCATCAATCCGGACGATGCCGAATTCGCCGCTGCCGCCGAAGCGGCCTTCGAAGCGCTCGCCGGCGCGGCGCGCGATGCCGCGCCGCGCGCCAGTGCCGATGCCACGCAAATCAGCGACCGCATGCTGCTGGCCTGGTCGATGGTGCACGGCTTCGCCACCCTGGCGCTGGAGGGGCAACTGGCGCATCGCTACGGCAAACAAAGTCCGCGCCAGTTTGCGCGTACCGTCGGCGAACGTCTGGTGGCCCTGCTGCGCCCGGCGCTGGGCGATGTGCCCGGGGAGGGCGCGTGAGCGGGCCCGAACTGGCGCAAGCCGATGCGGAACTGATCGACGAGTTTTGCGATGCCCTGTGGCTGGAAGACGGCCTGGCCAAGCTCAGCCTGGAAGCCTACCGGCGCGACCTCACGCAACTGGCGCAATGGCTCGCCGCGCGCGGCAGCGATCTGGCGGGCGCCAGCGAAATCGATCTCACCGGCTACATCAGCGCGCGCTTTGCGCTTGGGGCCAAGGGCAGCAGCGCGAACCGGCGCCTGTCGGCGCTGCGCCGCCTGTACCGCTGGATGGTGCGGCAGAACAAGCGCAATTCCGACCCCACCGCGAATCTGGATTCGGCCAAGCAGCCGCTGCGCTTTCCCAAGGTCCTGTCGGAGCGCAATGTCGAGGACCTGCTGGCCGCGCCGGACCTGGACACAACGCTGGGCCTGCGCGATCGCGCCATGCTGGAGCTGCTCTACGCCAGCGGCCTGCGCGTCTCCGAACTGGTCTCGGTCAAGACCGTGGAAGTGAGCCTGACCGACAACGTGGTGCGCGTCACCTCCGGCAAGGGCGGCAAGACCCGCCTGGTGCCCTTCGGCGAAGAGGCGGCCGACTGGATCACCCGCTATCTGGAAGATGCGCGCCCCGGCCTGCTGGGCCCGCGTGCCGCCGACGCCCTGTTCGTCACCGCGCGCGGCGCCGAGATGACGCGGCACAATTTCTGGCACGCAGTGAAAAAATACGGCGCGATCGCGCACATCCCCGCCGCCGCGCTTTCCCCCCACACCCTGCGCCACGCCTTCGCCACCCATCTGCTCAATCACGGCGCCGACCTGCGCGTGGTGCAGATGCTGCTGGGCCATTCCGACATTTCGACCACGCAGATCTATACCCACGTCGCCCAGGCGCGCCTGAAGGAATTGCACTTCAAGCACCACCCGCGTGGCTGAGGGATAAAATCCCGCACCGGACTTCCGCGCCCCGCGCAAGCGCACCAACGCCATGGCAAAAAAACAGCACGTCTCCGAGACGCCCGCCACCGCTTTCCTGAAGGCGAACAAAGTGGCCTACACCGAGCATCCCTACGAATACGAGGAGCACGGCGGCACCGAAGTGTCGGCACGCGAACTCGGCGTGGACGAGCATGCCGTGGTGAAAACCCTGGTGATGCAGGATCAGGACGCCAAACCCCTCCTGGTGCTGATGCACGGCGACCGCAAGGTGTCGACCAAGAACCTGGCGCGCCAGGCCGGCGTGAAAAGCATCGAGCCCTGCAAACCCGAGGTGGCGAACCGCCACAGCGGCTACCTGATCGGCGGCACCTCGCCCTTCGGTACCCGCAAGGAGATGCCGGTGTACGCGGAGAAGACGATCTTCGATCTGGAAAAGATCTACATCAACGGCGGGCGGCGCGGTTTTCTGGTCGGCATCGCCCCGGGCGAGATCCTGCGCACCCTGAAGGCGACCCGGGTGGAATGCGCCCTTGAGGAGTAGGCGCGCCTATTCGCCGGCGCGGCGCTCCACTTGCACCCCGACATGCTTGACCCCCTTGATGATGCCCAGCTTGACCACCGTCAGCTTCACGTAGGGGGTGCCGAATTCCTGGATGATGCCGCGTGCCAGGTAGTCCGCCATGCGCTCGAGCAGCTTGAAATGATGGGTGTCGCATTCGCGCTGGATCCAGGCGCACACCGCCGCGTAATTGATGGTGTTGACCAGCTTGTCCGAGTCGTAGACCGCGTCGCCGGGGATCGCGTAGTCGATGTCGAAGCTGATCGGCTGGGGGTTGGTCCGCTCGCGCGCATAGTCACCCACGATGGTGGTGACGCGCAGGTCTCGTATGAGGATCAGGTCCATGTGTTGTTAAAATCGCGCTCGGACATTCATTCCGGAAGCAGACATTCTAAAAGATAAGACATGGAGACACTCTTGTTCGGCGTCATTGCTTATCTGATCGGCTCGGTGTCGTTCGCCGTGGTGGTCAGCAAGGCATATGGCCTTTCCGATCCGCGCACCTACGGCTCGAAGAACCCGGGCGCCACCAACGTGCTGCGCAGCGGCAACAAGGCCGCTGCCGTGCTCACCCTGCTCGGCGATGCCGCCAAGGGCTGGCTGGCGGTGTTCCTGGCGCAGTATTACGCGGCGCGCTACGGCGTGGGTGAGGGCGGCATTGCGCTGGTGGCGCTGGCGGTGTTCATCGGCCACCTGTACCCGGTATTTTTCCGTTTCCAGGGCGGCAAGGGCGTGGCCACCGCGCTGGGCATCCTGCTCGCGCTGGACCTCTGGCTGGGCCTAGCGGTGCTGGTGACCTGGGTCGTGGTCGCCGCCGTGTTCCGCTATTCCTCGCTCGCCGCCCTGGTGGCGGCGGCGCTGGCGCCGATCTACCACGCGTTTTTTTGGGACATCAGCGTCACCACCCTGGCGACCGCCTTCATATCCCTGCTGCTGATCTGGCGGCACCGGCTCAACATCGAAAAGCTGATGGCCGGCAAGGAATCGCGCCTGGGCGACAAAAGCGGCAAGGCACCTGCTCCGGCCGCCGTGCCGGTGAAGCGAACCAAGGCGAAAAAAGCGCGCTAGCCCGTGGGCATGCGCGCCGCCTAAGGCGCGCTGACCAAGTCCCAGCGCGGCTTGATGTCGAAGCGGTACTGCGTAGCGCTGGCCGCCGGGGCCGCCTCCTGCTGCAGCCGGCAGGCGCCGGCATAGGCGATCATCGCGCCGTTGTCGGTGCACAAGGCCAGTTCCGGGTAATAGACGCGCGCCCCGAGGCGCGCGGTTGCCTGGTCGAGCTTGGCGCGCAGGCGGTGATTGGCGCTGACGCCGCCGGCGACCACCAGGCGCGTGAGGCCAGTTTGCTCCAGAGCGGCGACCGACTTGACAGTCAGTACATCGGTAATCGCTTCCTCGACACCGCGCGCCAGGTCGGCGCGGGGCTGCACCAGGCTCTCGTCCTCCAGCCCCTCCCTGCGCACCATGGTCAGGACGGCTGTCTTCAGGCCGCTGAAACTGAAATTGAGGTCGGCGCTGCCCTGCATTGGGCGTGGCAGCTTGTAGCGGCCGGCCTGGCCGGTTTCGGCCAGTCGGCTCAAGGCCGGCCCGCCGGGATAGGGCAGGCCGAGCAGCTTGGCGCTTTTGTCGAACGCTTCGCCGGCCGCGTCGTCCACCGTCTCGCCCAGCAACTCGTAGCGGCCCACGCCTTCGACGCGCATCAGCTGCGTGTGCCCGCCGGAGACCAGCAGGGCGACAAAAGGAAAAGCCGGCGGGTCGGCCGAGAGCAGGGGGGAGAGCAGATGGCCCTCGAGGTGATGCACGCCGATGGCGGGAATGCCCAGGGCCAGGGCCAGCGCGCTGCCGGCGGCGGCACCCACCAGCAGGGCGCCGGCCAGCCCCGGCCCGCGGGTAAAGGCGACGGCATCCACATCCGCCAGTTTCTTGCCGGCTTGGTCCAGTACTTGCCGGGTCAGCGGCAAAAGGCGGCGGATATGATCACGCGACGCCAGTTCCGGCACCACACCGCCATAATCCTGATGCATGCGGATCTGCGAGTGCAGGGCATGGGCCAGCAAACCGTCGGCCGGGACCCGCGCCCCCAGGACAGTGTCGTACAGCGCGATGCCGGTTTCGTCGCAGGAAGTTTCGATCCCGAGGATGAGCACGAAAGTGTGGGTTTTCGAGGTAATGGGCAGGCTGGGTATCTGCCACGATTGGTGTTTGTCCCGTGACTGGAGATGCGAGTTTTTCACAGGTTTTCAAGCTTGTAAAAGGGTGTGTTTTTACCTTGTTTCACAAACACCGTACGGGAAACTGCAAATAAGCCGAAGTATACTTGCGCCGCCATGAGATTGCCCCGCCCCCTGCTATCGCGCATCCTGCATGCGCTGCCCCTTTGCCTTGCGCTCTGCGTGCCGGGCGGGGCTCGCGCGCAGGGCGCGCCGGACCTGCGTGCCCTCACCTTGCCGGGCGCTGAAGGCCTGCTGGGCGCGAAGAACCGCGACATCGCGGTGGCCCGCCGCGTCCTCGACCAGGCGCGCGCCGACGTGCAGGTGGCCGGCCAGCCGCCCAATCCCCAGTTCACCTGGAGTACCACCAGCATCAACCCGCATCTGGGCGTGGGCAGCGGCAACCTGCGCAGCAAGACGGTGGACAGCGTGGCGCGCATCGACCAGGTGATCGAGCGCGGCAACAAGCTGAATTTGCGCGTGGATACCGCGCGGCGCCTGGAAACGGCGGCCGGCCAGGACCTGAGCGATACCGGACGCCAGCAGATGCTGGCCCTGCGCAGCGCCTATTACGATCTGCTGGCCGCGCAGGACAAGGTGGTGACGTCCGAAGATACGGCGCAGCTGTTCGGCAAGAGCGTCGATGCGGCGCAGTTGCGCCAGCGCGCCGGCGACCTGGCGGCCTCCGACGTGTCGCGCATCCGGGTCGATGCGCTGCGCGCGCAGAACGATGCGCGCGCCGCCCAGGCCGACCTCTCCCGGGCGCGCCTGGCGCTGGGCTACCTGATCGGCGCCGAGGCGCAGGCTGCGGAAATCCGCGCCGTCACGCCCTGGCCGGCGCGTGGCGCGCTGGCCGCCGCCGGTACCGATGATATGGTGAACCGCCGCCCTGACGTGCGCGCCGCGCAGGCGCGGGTGGAGGCGGCCGACAAGGCGCGCGAGCTGGCGCAGGCGCAGCGTTCGCGCGATGTGTCGGTGGGGGTGCAGATGGAGCACTATCCGACCGGTGACAACAACACCCTGGGCTCGGGCAACAGCGTCGGTTTTTCGGTCAGCGTGCCGCTGTTCTTGCGCCACAACAATGAAGGCACGATCGCGCGCGCCCAGGCCGACTGGTATGCCGCGCGCGACAATCTGGAGCGGGTACGTGCCCTGGCGCAAAGTGATGTGCTGCGCGCGCGCAACGACCTGGACAGCGCGGCCGAACGGCTGAACCGTTTCGAGGCCGACCTGCTGCCGGCCGCGCAAAAGGCTGCCGATGCAGCCGAGTTTGCCTTCAAGAACGGCGCGATCGGTGTGATGGACCTGCTCGATGCGCGCCGCACCCTCAAATCCGTTCTGATCGACGCCGCCAATGCGCGCGCCGACCACGCCAAGGCCTGGGCCGCCTGGCAAACCAATGTGGAAGTGCCCGGGGACTACACGATGGGAGCACAACAATGAACAAGCGCACCGCGGCGATCGCGCTCGTGCTTGCCGCCGCCGCCGGCGCTGCCGGCTATCTGGCGGGCCACCGGAGCGCGCCGCAAGTCGATGCCAAGCCGGCGGCGCCGGCGGAAAACCGCGTGCCCGGCGAAATCAAGTATCCGGAAGGCGCTCCACAACTCTCCGCGCTCAAGGTGGAGGCCGCGGTGGAAGCGCCGCTGCCCCTGGCCGAGCCCCTGAACGGCCGCATCGCCTACGACGAAGACGTCACCGCGCGCATCTCCTCGCCGATCGCCGGGCGCATCGTCGCGCTGAAGGCCGCGGTGGGCGACAGCGTCAAGTCCGGCCAGGTGCTGGTCAACATCGACGCGCCCGACCTAGCCGCGGCCCTGGCCGATACCCGCAAGGCCGAGGCCGACGAGTCCCGCAAGCGCCTGGCGATGGAGCGCACCCAGAAGCTGTTCGATGCCGAAGTGATCCCGCGCAAGGATGTGGAGTCAGCCGCCGCCGACTATTCGCAGGCCCAGGCCGAGACCGCGCGGGCGCGCTCGCGCCTGAAGAACCTGTCCCCAGCGGCCGGCGACGGCCCCGGCCTTGCGCTGCGCTCGCCGGTGAACGGCATGGTGGCCGACCGCAAGGCCAACCCCTCCCAGGAAGTGCAGCCGGGCGGCGACCCGCTGTTCGTGGTCTCCAACCTGTCGCGCCTGTGGGTGCTGATCGACCTTCCCGAACACCATCTCTCCAAGGTCAAGCCGGGCCTGCCGGTGAGCCTCACGGTGGAAGCCTATCCGGGGGAATCGTTCCGCGCGGTGGTGGCGCGGGTCGGCCAGGTGGTCAATCCCGACACTCGGCGCATCCAGGTACGCTGCGACCTGGCCAATCCGGACGGGCGCCTGAAACCGGAGATGTATGCGCGGGTCTCCCTGCTCACTGATGAAGGCAAGCAGGCGGTGCGCTTGCCCAACAGCGCCCTGGTCACCGAGGGTTTGTACAGTTTCGTGTTCGTCGAGACCGCCCCGCGCGTGTACGTCAAGCGCAAGGTGCAGCTTTCGGTACAGGACCGCGAGTATTCCTACGCCAGCGCCGGGGTCGCCAAGGGCGAGCGGGTGGTGGTGGGCGGCGCGCTGCTTTTGCAGTCCGAACTGTCCTCGACGAACTGAGCGGCTCTTTTTGAAAAAGCGCGCGCCCGGCCATGCTTGAACGCCTGATTACCTTTTGCATCACCCAGCGCCTGTTCGTGCTGGTGGCGATCGTCGCGCTGCTGTTTTTCGGCGTGCGCGCGGTCAACAACCTGCCGATCGAGGCCTTCCCGGACGTGCAGGACGTCCAGGTGCAGATCGTCACCCAATATCGCGGTCAGGCGCCGGAAGAAGTCGAGCGCGCCATCTCCCTGCCGATCGAGATCGGCATGGCCGGCACGCCGTTCCTCACCCAGGTGCGCTCGGTATCGATCACCGGCCTGTCGGTGGTGACGCTCACGTTCGCCGACGGCACCAACGACTATTTCGCGCGCCAGCAGGTCACCGAGCGCCTGGGTAACGTCAACCTGCCGACCGGCGTGCAGCCCTCGCTGGGACCCCTGGCCACGGCGGTGGGCGAGGTGTACCGCTATGTGCTGGAAGTGCCCAAGGGCATGCCCGAGTACGAGGCGCGCGCGATCCAGGACTGGGTGATCCAGCCGCGCCTGCGCATGGTGCAGGGGGTGGCCGATGTGGTCAGCTTCGGCGGCTCGGTCAAGGAATACCAGGTACGCGTCGACCCCTACAAGCTCAAGCGCTACAACCTCACGCTCGATATGGTGAGCCAGGCGCTTACCGCCAACAGCGGCAACTACGGCGGCGGCCTGTTGCGGCGCGGCGCCGAGGGGCTGGTGATCCGCGGCATCGGCCTGTTCGGCAACCTGGACGACATCGGCCGTACCGTCATCGTCTCGCGTGGCGGCAAGACCGTGCTGGTTTCAGACATCGGCGAAGTGCAGGTGGGTGGCAGGGTGCGCTCGGGTTACGTTGCCTATGCCGGCATCAACAGCGAGGAAAACGCCAAGAAGTACGAGTCCGACTCCATCATCCAGGGCATCGTGGTGATGACCAAGGGGCAGAATGCGGCGAAAATCGTCGAGTCCCTGAAGGAGCGGGTCACGGAAGTGCAGCAGCGCCTGCCGGCCGGGGTCCGCATCCGCCCGGTGTACGATCGCACCCAGCTGATCAACCATACCGTGTCCACGGTGGCGGAGAACCTGACCGTCGGCGCGGCCCTGGTGATCGCCATCCTGATCATTTTTCTCCGCAACTGGCGCGCCGCATTGATCGTCGCCGCGGTGATTCCCCTGTCGCTGCTGTTCGCCTTCATCATGATGGACGCGCGCGGCGTCTCGGCCAACCTGATCTCGCTGGGCGCGGTCGACTTCGGCATCATCATCGACTCGGCGGTGGTGGTGGTCGAGGCCTTGATGGTCAAGCTGGCGATAGCGCGAGACGACAAGAGCCCGCACAACGACTCGATCTCCTGGCGCATGACCACCCTGCGCAACACAGTCACCGAGCTGGGCCACCCGATCCTGTTTTCCAAGGCGATCATCATCCTCGCCTTCCTGCCGATCTTCACCTTCCAGCGCGTCGAGGGCAAGATCTTCTCGCCGGTCGCGTTCACGCTGTCGTTCGCGCTGCTGGGGGCGATCATCCTGACTCTGACGCTGGTGCCCACGCTGCTGTCGTACAACATGCGCAGCAACAACCTGGCCGAGAAGCACGTCGAGTGGATGCACCGCCTGCAGACCGGCTATCGCAACCTGCTTGATCGCCTGGCTTCCCTGCGCCTGGTGGTGCTGGGCGCCTCGGTCGGCCTGCTTGCCGTGACCCTCGCGCTGGTGCCGCTGCTGGGCAGCGAGTTCCTGCCCAAGCTGGACGAAGGCAACATCTGGCTCACCATCAGCATGCCGCCGCAGACCGGGCTGGCGCAGACCAAGGAAATCGAGCGCGTGGTGCGCGCCACGCTGACCAGCTACCCGGAGGTCAAGCAGGTGGTGACGCAGGTGGGCCGGCCCGATGACGGCACCGATCCGAAAGGGCCGAACAACCTGGAAGTGCTGGCCGAACTTGCACCGCGCGACACCTGGAAGTTCGCCAGCAAGGAAGCCCTGATCACCGACATGAGCAAGAAGATCCGCTCGATGCCGGGCATTCCGACCAACTTCTCCCAGGTGATCCAGGACAACGTCGAGGAAGCGCTGTCCGGCGCCAAGGGCGAAATCGTCGTCAAGGTCTATGGATCGGACCTGGAGATTTTGCAGGACAAGGCGGACCAGATCGTCGGCATCCTCTCCTCGATCCGCGGCGCCACCGACGTTGGTTCGCTGAAGATCGGCGGGCAGACCGAACTGTCGATCAGGATGGACCGCGCCAAGATCGCGCGCCTGGGGGTGAATATCGCCGACGTCGGCAACGTGATCCAGACCGCGCTGGCGGGCATGGCGGTCACCACCTTCTACGAAGGCGACCGGCGTTTCGACGTGACGGTGCGCCTGGCGCTGCCGTTCCGCGATGCGGTGGACGACGTGTCCAGCCTGCAGGTGCCGCTGCCGGGTGGCTCAAACACCGTGGCCCTGAGCGAGGTGGCGACGGTGGAGATCCGCCAGGGTGCCTCGCGCATCGGCCGCGAGAACGGCGGGCGCCTGATCCCGGTGAAGGTGAACCTGATCGACCGCGACCAGGGCAGTTTCGTGGCCGAGGCGCAAGCCCGCGTTGCCAAGGAAGTCAACGTGCCGCCGGGCTACTACATCACCTGGGGCGGCCAGTTCGAAAACCAGCAGCGTGCCTTGAAACGCCTGCAGGTGATCGTGCCGATCAGTCTGTTCTCGATTTTCGCGCTGCTGTTCTGGGCCTTCAAGTCGATGAAAAAGGCGCTGCTGGTGCTGCTGATGATCCCGTTTACCGCGATCGGCGGCTTCGCCGGCCTGGCGCTGGCCGGCCTGCACGTGTCGATTTCGGCGGCGGTGGGCTTTATCGCGGTGGCCGGCATCTCGGTGCAGAACGGGGTGATCATGATGGAGCACATCATCGAACTGTTCCGCAATGGCACGCCGTTCAAGCAGGCGATTGCCGACGGCGCGGTGAACCGCCTGCGGCCGATCCTGATGACCGCGCTGATGGCGGGCCTGGGCCTGCTGCCGGCCGCCATTTCCAAGGGTATTGGTTCGGAGACCCAGCAGCCGTTCGCGGTGGTGATCGTCGGGGGTATCGTTTCGGCTACCCTCTTCACCCTGTTGCTGCTGCCGCTGCTCTACCCCCTGTTTGTCAAGGAACAGGAATCCTGAGGCTGGCGTGGCGGGCGTGGCACGGCGTTGCCCGCGGTTTGGCGCCATGCTTGCAAATCTTGTGGAAACAGCCTATAATCAAAGGCTTTCCGCAGTTCGTCATCCAATTTTTCTTCAGGCGCTTCGCCTGAAAACCCGGAGTTGTTTAATGCCCAGCGTTCGCGTCAAAGAAAACGAGCCCTTCGAAGCCGCCATGCGCCGCTTCAAGCGCACGATCGAAAAAACCGGCCTGTTGACCGAGTTGCGTGCCCGCGAGTTCTACGAAAAGCCCACCGCCGAGCGCAAGCGCAAGCATGCTGCCGCAGTGAAGCGCACTTACAAGCGCCTGAAGAGCCAGCAACTGCCGCCGAAGATGTACTAAAGCAGCAAATCAGCGTTCTGCTTTAAGCAAAGCCGCAGGTGCGCAGCGCCTCGCGGCTTTTGTTGTTTTTAAGCACCGTCCCCATATAGGGTGTTATCAGCCCATCGAACAAAATCGGAGCGACCATGAGCCTCAAAGACCAGATCACCGAAGACATGAAATCGGCGATGCGCGCCAAGGAAGCGCAAAAGCTCTCCGCCATCCGCATGCTGCTCGCCGCGATCAAGCAGGTTGAGGTGGACAAGCGTATCGTCCCGACCGATGCCGATGTCATTGGCATTGTCGAAAAAGAGATCAAGAAGCGTCGCGACTCGATCATCCAGTACACTGCGGCCAAGCGCGAAGACCTGGCGGCGAACGAGCAGTTCGAAGTGGAGGTATTGTCCGCCTACCTGCCCAAGCAGGCTGATGATGCCGAGATCGACGCGGTGATCGCCGAAGCGGTCGCCGCCGCCGGCGCCGATGGTCAAACAGCGGGTCCCCAAGTCATGGGCAAAGTCATGGGCGCGGTAAAGGCGAAGCTGGCCGGGCGCGCTGACATGACCAAGGTGTCCGCCGCCGTTAAAGCCAAGCTGGCGAGCTAAAATTCTCGCAGCAACAAAATACGCCCGGCGTCGCCGGGCGTTTTTTATTGCATTGCTCCGTAGGGCACCCTATTGCGCCTTGCCGGCCTTTTCGATGCCGAGAATCTTGCTGCCGGCCTTGACGCCTTTTTGCTTGAACCAGCCCAGGTTCATTTCCAGGGCGTAGGGCGAGGGTTTGACGCTGCAATGGCTGTCCTCGGTCTGCGGCTTCATGTCCTCGATGTTGAGGATCACGCCGTTCTCGTCGATGAAGGCGACCGAGAGGGGCAGGAGAGTGTTCTTCATCCACATGCACTGCTTTTCCTTCTCCGGGAACAGGAACAGCATGCCTTCGTTGGAGGCCATTTTCTCGCGCATCATCATGCCGACCATGCGGGTGGCATAGTTGCCCGCCACCTCGGCCTTGATCAGGTACATGCCGCTTTGCAGGTCAATGGTCGGCAGCTTCGGCTGCGGGACCTGCTGGGCGAACGCCATTGAACAGGCGCCGGCGAGGCTGGCGAGGAAAAGGGCAAGACGGGCGGAGAATTTCATGTCGGCTGGGGGCGGGTTGGAGCGGGTGGCGAAGCTTGGAGCAAAACCTTGATGGGCCGGGATTGTAGCGCCGCTATCGCGTGCCCGCGGTCAAAAGCCTGCAAAAACCGTGTCGGGACGCGGTCTGCCAAAACGTGGGCGAAAAAAAACCGGGGTCCAGTTGCCTGGAACCCGGCCTTCTTGCAGCGAAGCCAGATTACTTCTTGGCGTCGGCGGCGGGGGCAGCGGCGTCAGCCTTCTTGGCCTTCTTGGCCTTCTTGGCCTTCTTCATGGGCTTGTCAGCCGGAGCGGCAGCAGCCGGGGCGGCAGCGGGAGCGGCGGCCGGAGCGGCAGCCTTGTCTTGCGCGAAGCCGGTGGTGGAGATGGTGGCGATCACGCCGGCGATCAGGACGGACAGGAGCTTGTTCATTTGCAGTTTCCTTGCATCGATGGTTAGGAAGATTTTGTGTGACCTCCTCGGTCAGGGAAAATAACGCGAGGGATCGAAACGGGGTTGACAGGGCGGAAGATTAATTTTGCGTATCTCCCTTAAGCGGACTTGCCGCCCCCTGTCCAACCCGCCCGAGGCCAGATAACGGCAGGGACGGGATTCTATTTAAAATATTTTTAACGCTTTCGGCGTGGTGCGCTCTTTTTGGCCGGTGCCGCTGTCTTGTTGCGCTGCGGCGAGGGGCGGGTCCAGGCAGGGCGTTTTCGGGCCGGGACGACCGCGGCCGCCGGCCGCCGGTTGGGAGAGGGCGCCAGTTCCAGTGTGCGCGACTTGCCGGGCCCCAGCGACTCGATCGAATAAGGGCCGATCTGGTGGCGGATCAGGCGCAAGGTGGGATAACCGACATGCGCGGTCATGCGCCGCACCTGGCGATTCTTGCCCTCGGAGATCACCAGTTCGATCCAGCTGGTCGGAATCGCCGCCCGATAGCGGACCGGCGGATCGCGTGGCCACAGGCCGGCGGGTTCCGGAATTGTGCGCGCTTTGGCGGGGCGGGTCACAAAATCGCCCAGGTCGACCCCCACCGCCAGCGCCTGCAGGGCGGCGTCGTCCGGCACGCCCTCAACCTGTACCCAATAGTGCTTGGGCATTTTTGCCTTCGGATCGCTGATCCGGTACTGCAATGGGCCATCGTCGGTGAGCAGCAGCAGGCCTTCGCTGTCGGTATCGAGGCGCCCGGCGGGATAAACCTCCGGCACGCGAATGAAGTCGGCCAGCGTCGGCCGGTCGCCGTCGCGGGAAAACTGGCAAATCACCCCGAAGGGCTTGTTGAACAAGATCAGAGTCACCAGATGAAGCCTATCAGTTTGTTGAAAATGGGGAGGCAAGCCCCCCTCACTTGCGTTCCGCGAACCCCCGATATTGGAGGCTGTTGCCACGAGGCTGCAATGCATCAATCAACATTCTTCAGAGACTTTGATGAATTTCAACAGCCTGCTATGTCAAAACCCGCTTCGATGGTTCGATATTCCGGCGGGAGTATCAAACCGATGCAAAAGCGGCTGTACAAACAAAAACCCCGCGCCGTTGCCGGAGCGGGGTTTTCGCGAGGAAGGGGGACGGGTCAGGCAGCGGACTGGATGTTCGATGCCTGCTTGCCCTTCTGGCCTTGGGTCACCTCAAAGGAGACCTTTTGGCCTTCTTTCAGGGTTTTGAACCCGGGCATTTGAATCGCGGAAAAGTGCGCAAACAGGTCTTCGCCGCCGTCATCCGGGGTGATGAAGCCGTAGCCCTTAGCGTCATTGAACCACTTCACAGTACCAGTTGCCATACCAAATACTCCTAAAAGTAAAAAGACGGGCTTAAAACGCCCTACGATGTTTGCGTTTCAAGGCCGTCCCCCCTCCGGAATATCTCTGGCGCAACTTTTACGGCCATCACCCGATACTTCTAGGCGCTTGGAACTGCTTGAACCAAACGCTTGCTGTTTTACGTACTGTTTTTCGCCAAGTCAAGTGCTTTTTCGGCATCTATTAGGGTTTTACGGCCGTTTGTGTTGTTTTTTTGTCTGCGGGGAGGCCGGTTTGAAAGCCGGAAAAAGCTCCCCATTTATGCCTTACGCAAGAGTTGCGTGGCGGGGCTGAATGGTTACAATTTGTCCATGGCACACAAGTTTGATTCGGATTCAGGCAACGGCACCGTACTGGAGGAGAAAAAGGCGAAGGTCAAGCCTCCTCCCATGTACAAGGTCATGCTCCTTAATGATGACTACACGCCCATGGAGTTTGTCGTGTCGACCATCCAGAAATTCTTCAACAAGAGCCGCGAGCAGGCCACGCAGATCATGTTGAAGGTACATCGCGAGGGAATGGGCGTCTGCGGCATTTATCCCAAGGATGTGGCGGGAACCAAGGTCGAATTGGTCACCCAGCACGCGCGGGCGCACCAGCATCCCCTGCAGTGCACGATGGACGAAACCGAGTGACGCGCAGCGTCACCCTGGTTAACCAAATTTTTTGGTGGGCAAGTTGGCGGTAAGCGGGTTTTTTGTGTAGAGTGGTATTACGCGCCGGGTATCCGGTGATAGAGGCGAAAGATGATTGCGCAAGAGTTGGAAGTAAGCCTGCACATGGCCTTTGTCGAAGCTAGGCAAAAGCGGCATGAATTCATCACCGTCGAGCACCTCCTGTTGGCTTTGCTCGACAATCCGACCGCGGCCGATGTTCTCCGCGCAGTGGGCGCGAATATCGACGACC
>Ga0307511_10000668_pt1 | contig 36568 bp, 24 predicted proteins | sample 13_EM_MG_FD_200266 | JGI IMG/M metagenome (GOLD analysis project Ga0307511, IMG submission 200266) | Populus trichocarpa ectomycorrhiza microbial communities from riparian zone in the Pacific Northwest, United States - 13_EM | ecosystem: Host-associated > Plants > Roots > Unclassified | place... | reverse complement strand
GCTTCGCGCTATCGCGCTCGCAACCCCTCGCTACCCTCTTTGTGCCGCTATCGCGGCGGATTTGCCATGCACCAGCGACGCGTAGGGCCCAGCGCGGCTGGGCCCTACACGGCTACATCACTAGAATGATGCGAATCATGAAGAGACTGCTATTGATCCTGCTCGTTGCCACGCCGCTGTTTGCGCAAACTCGCCCCGTCAACACCTTCTCGATCGTGGCGCGCGATCCTCAGACCGGACAGATCGGCGTGGCGGTGCAATCGCACTGGTTCGCCGTAGGACAGATCGTGCCGTGGGCGGAGGCGGGGATCGGCGCGGTGGCGACGCAGAGTTTCGTCGATCCATCGTACGGCCAGCTTGGACTCGAGCTGATGCGAACCGGCAAGAGTGCTCCGGATGCTCTCCGCGGTCTTCTCGGCAGCGATCCATCCTGCGAGGTTCGTCAGGTGGCGATGATCGACGCCAGCGGAAACGTGGCCACGTTCACCGGCGCACATGACATCCAGGCTGCGGGTGGCGTCGCGGGTGGCGGCGGCGCCGCAAAGCAGATTCCGTGCGGAACCGCGGGCGGGATGCTGATGGTTGGGCACGACTTCTCCGCACAAGCCAACCTGATGGCCAACGACAAAGTGTGGCCCGCAATGGCCAAGGCGTACGCGGAGTCGAGCGGCGACCTGGCCGATCATCTTCTGGCCGCGCTCGACGCCGCACAGTCGGTCGGTGGCGACATCCGCGGCAAGCAGTCGGCCGCGCTGATCGTCGTCAGCGGCAAGTCATCCGGCAAACGGTGGCAGGACGAAGTGTTCAATCTTCGCGTCGACGACAATCCCACGCCGCTTGTCGAGCTTCGCCGTCTCGTCGCGCTGCAGCGCGCCTACAACCACATGAACGCCGGCGATCTGGCCACGGAGCACAACGACAACGAAGGCGCGCTCCGCGAGTACAGCGCCGCTGAGAAGATCGCCGCAACGACGTCGGGTATCCCTCAAAGCCGCTACGCCGAGATGATCTACTGGCACGCAGTCGCGCTGGTGAACATGAAGCGCGTCGATGAATCGCTTCCGCTATTCGCACGTGCCTTCGACATGGAGCCAGGCTGGCGCGAGCTGACGCCGCGGCTTCCACACGCTGGATTGCTGCCTGATGATGCGAAGCTGATCGAGAAGATCGTCGCCGCGCACAAGTAAAAAAGGCCGCCGGAAACCCGGCGGCCTCAATCACTACAAACTCTGTATCGAATCTAGAACGACAGCTTCGCCGCGAACTGCAAAATGCGCGGACCGAATGAGCTCGTCGGCAGGCCGAATGGATTCGCGGCGTCCTGCAGCGTGAGCTTCGACGGCACGCCGGCGGTGTTGGTGACGGCGTAGTACGTGTTGCGCTCGCCGTTGACGTTGCTGCGGTTCATCAGGTTGAAGGCCTCGGCGATGAGCTGGAGGCGGGCTCCGGCAAACAAGGCGATGTCCTTGGTCAGGCGCGGATCGACCGAGAACTGGTTCGGCAGACGGAAGGAGTTGCGGGCGAAGCCGGGTGCGCGATCGTTGCGAGTGTTGCCGTCGTTGTTCAGATCGGTGCTGGCGAACGCGGTCAGCGGCTGACCGGACTGGTAGCTGGCGATTCCGCTGAACGACCAGCCGCCGAAGATGGCCCGGCTGATACCGCCCATGTTCTTGGCATACGAATCGAGACTCCACACGCCGCTGAGCACGATGCGATGCGGGACGTCGTTGTCGCCCGGCGCCCAGTCCCCGTGAAGGTTGAGGGGATCCTGCGCGTACTTCGGATCGTCCGTTCCCGGCACGACTGCGGTGGCATCCGGACGATCGTCCTTGACCTTCGAGTAGGTGTAGGCGAGGCGCATCTGCCAGTTGTTGGAGAAGCGCTTCTGCACATCGAGGGTCAGGCCGTTGTACTGCGAGTTGGCGCTCGACTGGAACTCGAGGATGCGGGCGAAGTTCGTGAATGGGCGGCCGGTGTAACGCGTGAACGACGCGTTGCCGAGCGATGCGCCGTTGGCTGCGCTGACGACCGGAACGGTGACCGTGGTGGGATTGGAGACGTTGATGTCGATCGTGCGGGGCAGGTCAGAGCCCTTCACGTACTGGTAAGTGACCGACACGGCGAGGTCATTCGTCAGACCGCGCTCGATGCCGAGGCTGCCCTGCTGCACTTTCGGATTCTGGAAGTCGGGATCGAAGACGAAGATGGTCGGCTTCGGCAGCGTGACGCCGGTCGGGATCGAGGCATAGATGGCTGGATACTTCGGAATCAGCGCGCCGGTGAAGCTGAGCGTCTGCACGTTGATGCCGTTGTTCGAGTGCGCCGTGCCGATCATGATGGCCGGCGTGCGGCCGTAGAAGATGCCGTAGCCGCCGCGGACGACGGTGCGGCTGGCCGCATTCGGCGTCCAGGCAAATCCGAGTCTCGGGGCGAGATTGTTGTGGTCCTCGGGGACTTTGCTCGTATCGAGTCCGGCCGCGAGAAGCTGCGCGTCGGGATTCTTCACCGAGGGCTGCGCGATCTTCTGGTAGTCATAGCGAAGACCGGCGTTGATGGTCAGCGACGGATTCACCTGCCACTCGTCGTGAAGGAAGCCGGCGTATTCGGTCATGTCGGGATGCGTGATCGGTCCCGTCGTGCCCGGTCCGGCGAAGGCCTGCAGGTAGCTGGCAGCGACGCCGTTCTGGAAGTCGGCCAGGCTGTTGAAGACATACGACCCGAAGAAGTTGCCCGGGAAGTAGTTGAGGATCTTGTCGCGATTGACGTCGAAGCCGGCCTTGACGGTATGCGCGCCGATGACGTCGGTCAGCGTGTCGGCAATCTGGTTGCGTTTGATCGTCGTCTCGCGTGGGCTGAAGGTGTTGCGGCCGATGTTGATGACGCGGATGGTGTTCTGGTTGATCTGCGCTTCGGGATCGGTGCTGTTGGCCTTGCCCGGCTCGCTGTCTTTCGCGTACTGGCCGCGGATCTCGTTGAAAAGCGAGTTGCTGAGGATCGTCGTGTTCGAGAGCGAGAGCGTGTCCGTCTGCACCAGCGAATCGCCCGTGTGCTGAAGCGCGTTCGAGGAGTTGCCGTTCTCGAAGTTGCCGCCGGTGAACTTCTGGCGGTTGTAGCGAATGGAGAGGTGATCGTTGGTCAGGATCTCGTGGTCCGTCTTGATGAGGATGACGTCCTGGTTCTGCGTCTTCTGGTAAGTGCTGGAGAGCGCGAGCACCTTCTGGTAGCCGGCCTGCGACGCCGCATCGGCAGGAACCTGCGTGGCGGAGACGCCGAGGAGAATCGGATTGTCGATCGAGTTGCGCTGGGCGTCGTAGTTGGCGAAGAAGAAATGCTTCTCCGGAACGATCGGCCCGCCGAGGCTGGCTCCGTACTGATCGAAGTGATACGGACCCTTCACGCGCGGCGGCGTCTGGATGGTGTTGATGTAGTCGTTGGCGTTGTAGCGGCGATCGCGAAGGAAGTCGAAGGCCGTGCCGTGAAATTCGTTCGTGCCCGACTTCGTGACGACGTTGATGACAGCGCCGCCGGCGCGGCCGTACTCCGCGGAGTAGGCGTTGTTGTTGACCTGGAATTCTTTCACCGCGTCCTGCGAGAACTGGTACGGCGCGCGGCCGGATCCGGTGCGGCCGAGGGCCTGGCCGAAGAAGGTGTTGTCGTTGTTCGCGCCGTCGATGACCAGCGAGTTGAGCGTGCCGCGCTGGCCGGCGAAGCTGATGTCGCCGAGGCGCACGTCGCGCACGACGCCGGGCGTGGTCAGGACGAAGTCGATGAAGTTCCGGCCGTTCGTCGGCAGATTCTCGATCGCTTTCTCATTCACCACCGAGCTGACCTCGGAGCGCGTTGTGTCGACGAGCGGCGCCGCGGCCGTGACGGTGACGCTTTCCGAGACGCCCTGCTTCAGTTTGAAGTTGACCGTGGCAGCGTTGCCAATGTTGACCACGATCTTGTCGTACTTGACCGGCTGGAAACCGGCTAGCTCGGCAGACACCGAGTAGACGCCCACCGGCAGCAGCGGGATGTCGTAGTGCCCGATTGCGTTGGACACAGTCGAGCGCGACAGACCGGTCGCGGTGTTGACGGCGGTGATCGTGACACCAGGCAGAACGGCGCTGGAATCATCGGTCACGGTGCCGGAGATGGAACTGTAACTGCTCTGCGCAAACGCCTGGAACGGCAGGATGGCGACGAGCAGAGCTATCGCAAACAGGAAGCGAATATGCTTCGTGTGGCTCATGGAGACTCCTTGCATGAGGGGTTGATTTTGAACTGCAATTCGGGACGAATGAGTTGGAGGATAGCAGAGGTTTTCGACGATGGCGATTGCATCCGTAAATCCGGCGACGGGCGAGACGATCAGGACCTTTGACGCGCTGAATGATGCCGCCATCGAAGCGGCTCTGGCGCGTTCCGCAAGTGCTCTACGTGTAAATCGTGTGCGCGGTTTTGACGAGCGCGCAAAACGTCTGCGGAAGGCCGCGGAGATCCTCGAAACGCGGCAGACCGAGCTCGGACGGCTCATCACCACGGAGATGGGCAAGCCGGTCAAAGCCGCCATTGCCGAGGTCCTGAAGTGCGCGAACGCATGCCGCTACTACGCGGAATATGCCGCGGGCTATCTGGCCGATGAGCATGTGTCGACGGATGCCAAGGAGTCGTTCATCCGCTACGAGCCGATGGGAACGGTCCTGGCGGTCATGCCGTGGAACTTCCCCTTCTGGCAAGTCTTCCGGTTCGCCGCGCCGGCGCTGATGGCGGGAAACGTGGCGCTGCTCAAACACGCGTCGAACGTGCCGCAATGCGCACTGGCGATCGAGGAGATTCTTCGCGACGCCGGCTTCGCCGACTACGAGTTTCAGACGTTATTGATCGGCTCCGATCAAGTCGAGCGCGTGATCGCCGACGAACGGGTGAACGCAGTGACGCTGACCGGCAGCGAGCCAGCCGGCGCAAGCGTGGCCTCGATCGCTGCGAAGCACATCAAGAAGGCGGTGCTCGAGTTGGGAGGCAGCGATCCATTCATCGTGATGCCGTCGGCGTCGCTCGATGATGCCGTTGCTACCGCAGTCAAGGCACGCATCGTCAACAACGGCCAGTCATGCATCGCCGCGAAACGTTTCATCATCCACGAATCGATCGCCGATATCTTCGAACAACGCTTCGTGGCAGCGATGGAAGCGCTGAAAGTCGGCGATCCGATGGATGAGTCGACGGATATCGGTCCACTGGCAACGCCGCAAATCGTCAGCGATATCGACGATCAGGTGCGCAAATCCGTCGCCGCCGGCGCGCAATTGCTGACCGGCGGCAAACGCGATGGAAACTACTACGCCCCCACTGTCCTCGCGCGCATCCCTGCGAACGCGCCCGTCGCGCGCGAGGAGACGTTCGGACCTGTCGCCTCACTCTTCCGCGTTCCCGACATCGACTCCGCAATCACCATCGCCAACGATTCGCCTTTCGGCCTCGGCGCCTCCGTCTGGACAAACGATCGAACCGAGATGAATCGCTTCATCGCCGAGATCGAAACCGGCCAGGTCTTCATCAATGCGATGGTCGCCTCGGATCCACGCGTCCCGTTCGGTGGAACCAAGCACTCAGGCTTCGGAAGGGAGTTGGGCGCATACGGCATTCGCGAGTTTGTGAATGTGAAGACGGTGTGGGTGGCGACTTGAACATTTAGGTTCGGTTATTTTGCGTACTCTTGATTTTGATATCAACCGGGTTATTTACTGAGCTGAGGAGGAAAAACCATGCGTTGTCTCCTCGCACCCGGTTCTCGATAACTCTCTCGGCCGTTATCTGAGCTGCTTTCTCTAATGCCGTTCCGGCCCATGGCACAAATGAAAGCGGCATTGAGAGCCATCCCACTAGCTTTCGATAGCTTTGAAGGCGGTTTTCTTGAGAGAGAGCGCTCCTCAGCAGCTCATTCGCATAGCGTTCGTCTAACTCGACATCACGCAGGACGGCATTGTCCACAAGACGGCGTAGCTGCTCAATTCGTGGGTCGTCTAGTATACGCGCCAATGCGGTCGGCGTTTCGGGATGGAAATCGGGCATTACCAGTTCCATTAGTTTGCGACACGTTGCCTGACGCGCGACTTCGCGCCTATTACTCTTTCCGACTGGTGTCTCGGAGAGTTTGTGTGTGTAAAGCGGCTCAATGTCTGACCAGTCATGTATAACGGCTCCAAGACAATCCGCAAGACAGAGCATGGATGCTACGTGACCTAGATAAGCAGCAAGGACTCTCCTCGTCTGCATCCGATGGTAATGCGACACAGAGCGTCGCCAATTCTTGAGCGCAATCAAAACGCGCTCGTCTAGCATTCCCGGCAGCATGTCTCCCAGATAGGCGATACCGAGAAGCACCTCTTTAACACTATCGTCTCGTCCTAATCCGGAGGCTCTGTCAGCGCGAGAGAACTCGATTCCCCTGGCAAAGTCCCTCAATTCACACCACCGCGTAACCAACTCCATATAGGGCTTCCGCCACTTCGCCATGTCTTTGAGGTCGGCGGAAACCGATCGCTTTATGACTTCCGCATAAGGCTCAACAATGGCGGCGTAGTCAACAGTTTCGAGCCGTCCTGCGTTGCGTAACGCAACGAACAACTCTTGATGCTCCGCGAATGCCGGCATTTGCTCTACCCTCTCAACAGTGAGGCTGTCAACATAGAAGCGATCACCGAGCAAAATAGCTGCGTAATCAGGGCAAAATGACGCGCCTAGGCTGCGAAAACTAACAGGCGGGGTTCCGCGATACCACCCTTGTAGATGGCCAGAATCATTAAAGCAGAACGAAGAAAGAACGACATCCATAGTGGTATTCCTTGCGAATTGTTTTCATATTTTACACCCAAGTGCGCCCGGCAACTGAGGTTGCCTCACCCCGGAGCACTTTTCTTCCTCAGGGCAAATAAGAGCATCGCACCGAACACAGTCTGGCCGCTTAGGATTGATGCTCCGAGCCGCGGAGCTTGCCTGTCGAGTAACCCACGACGGTTGGCTGGAGCGGGATCGTTGTGCGTCTTGCGAGCAACGGCCGCTACACACATCAGACAGGCTTGTCGGTTGGGTGTCTTCGACGCTCGATTGTCTACGTCCTATCCCCGTGATGCGGCAACTCGTCTTCCATCGCAAACTCCCACTTCGTAGCATCGATTGGCTCGTTTGCGTAGATGTGGAAGACGCAGCGTCCCGCTCCTGACTGGAAGGTCTCGTCGCGCTCGACGCGGACGCCGAGGAGGCGGGTCAGGGCGTTGACGGAAACGCTGCAGAGGGCGGGGCGGCGCATGGCGGTGTTGAAGAAGGGGCAATTGCGCTCGACCAGGAGGAAGTCGTCGGCGAGCCGCTCGCTGGTCATGTAGGGATCGGCCGGGGCGTAGAGGCCCTTGAGCGCTTCGACCTTGTTTTCCAGAGGCATGCCCTGGAGCGTTTTTCCTTCAATTGCTACGCGATCGTCGCAGACGCGCTTCAGCACGCGGACGGCGGCATCCGGCCCCAGCTCCTCGGCGACGGCGTCGATGACAGCCACATTGAGCAGGTCGTAGCTCTTGGGAAAGAGATGGTCGCCGGCCTCGGTGAGGTTGTAGCGCGTGGCCGGGCGTCCGGTCCTACCGCGCTCGTCGCCGCGCGCCACGCGCGACTCGATCCATCCCTCGCGCTGGAGTTGCAGCAACTGTTGGCGCACTGCTTCGCCGGTGAGCTGCAACTGATACGCGAGCTGCGCGATCGTTGATGGACCTTGCCGTTTGAGAGCGAGAAGGATCGCCCGGCGACTGTCGGGAAGTTGGTCGACGCTGAGAATGATGGGCTCCTAGCCGAGATTCAGAGTGGAAACATTGGAGTCCAATCGAGCGATTGTCAAGGGGCAGCTTGGAAATCTTGCAGTCAAGCTCGGTAGCTCGACGGCAATTCGAGCACCAGCCGGTACGCGGTGACCTCGTTGGACGGGTTGTTCATGACTCCGGAGGTTCCCATGTACAGGAGCCGGAACAAGCGCCACGTCTCCCTGCTCGACTGGGCGATGATCTCGTCTTTGCGCTCGACCCAGCGCCGATGACCGTTCCGCGCCCATAAGTGATAGTTGTGGCGGTCGTTGTAGAGGCCAACGATCTGCAACCAGGATTGGTCGATGGCCTCCATCATCTCCGGCATGTAGGCCATGCGGAACGTTCCCGGCCAGATGTATTTCGTGACGAAGCTCGACGTTGCGAACGGCACCTTCCCCGAGGCGAAATCGAGATAGATGCGTCCGCCGGGTTTCAGCAGAGAGGTGAAGTGCTTCATGACCCGCGGATAGTCCGAGAGGTCTTCGATGACACCCATGCAGGAGATGGCGTCGTAGCGGCGGCCGGGCTCGAAGGTGAAGAAATCCTGATAGATCGCCGTCGCGTCGAGAGCGTTGTCTTCAATGATCTTTTGGGTGAATCCCAGTTGGTCCTTGGACAGAGTGATCGCCGTCATCCGGACCCCGCGGGAGGCGCAATAGCGCGTGTATCCGCCCCATCCGCATCCGACTTCGAGCGCCTCGTCGCCCGCCTTCAGCTTCATCGAGTCCCAGGCGAATTCATACTTGCGCCTCGTGCTCTCTTCGAGCGTGTCGTCGTCGGTGAGATAGATGCCGGGGGTGTAGGCGAAATAGTCGCGATCGAGAGCGAAGAGCTGGATGTTCTTCGAGTCGTAGTGTTTGGCGATCCAGGCGGGGTTGAGTCGTTCACGCCCCAGCAGAATCGGTTGCAGCCGGCGCCAGAGTTTCAGCCACCAATTCTTGTCGGAGAGAAAGTCGCGAAGCCACATCGCTTTGATGACGTCGCCCTCGATGTCGAGATCGCCGCGAACGTACGCCTGGGCGATGACCAGCTCTTCGAAAGACCGCAGCGCCTTCATCCCGTCGTCGTTGTGGATGTAGAGATCGAAGTCGGAGTCACCCGGGCCGATGCGGACCTTCTTGCCGGAGGGCATGTGAACGGTGAAGGAGCACGGCAGCTCTTTACCGCCGCCGGAAAACAGTGTTTTCAGCCAGCCCGCCGAACCGGAGGCAGCATCCGCTACCGTGGCCTGCTCCGGTGCGAAATGGATAGACCGATCGCCGTCGCCCATCAAGACGCCCCCTCTTCTGAAATTGATTGAAGGAGGAATTATACACGCGTTCCTGATGGGTGGATTTACTTCCTGTGAGGTTCTTACTTCCCCCGAGTCAGAAAAAACTTCGGGCTGTGCTCGAAGGCGCCGCCGTCCGGGGTTTGCATCGACCATGACGCTTCGAGCTGGTCTTTTGCGATGAGGTGGATGAAACCGTTGTGGACGTGCGGGTGATCCTTGGCGTGATCGCCGCCGACGCTGACGAATGAGAAGACGAGACGGTCTGGCGTCGACTGCGATTTGTCGAGCTTCATGACCGGCTGGTTGCCGGCGCCGCAGTAGTGCGTGGCAACGACGTCGTTGCCGTTGAGGGTGTAGACGGTGAGCATCTCGTGTTCGGTGCCGCCGAAGAGCGTCTCCATCACCGCGGTTCCGCCGGCGGTGAGACGATAGGTGACGTCGGCGGGCGGACCGTCGGGTGTCATGGCGTGGCCGCTCCAGGTACCGGCCAGCGATTTGAGATGTTCGAAGGCGTCGACGGCTTTCACCGGTTCCGCGGCGCGGGCGTTGACAGTGAGCGCGACGAGAAAGATCGCGGCGAGCGTCGCTGATGCGCGGCTGCGAATCGGACGGCCATAGCGCTGCGTGGCCCATCCGACGATTGCGCCGACGAGCGAGCCGGGGAGCATGATCTCGAAGTAGTAGCCGTGCTGCATGTAGGCGACGAGATACGCGAGGATGGCGCCGACGATGAGGCCGAAGACGATGCCCCACGTCACCGACTGAACCTTGCGCGCGAACCAGCCGGCGGCGATGCCGGCGATCATCCCTTTGACCGTCGATCCGATGATGATGCCGATGATGTCGGCGCGTACCGCAGGGGTGAACCAGGCCGTTGCGCCGTCGATCGCGCCGAGTGCGGCGCCGAGCAGAAGTCCTACCAGAATCTTGTTCATGTTGTTCCTCCCATGATCGTATTCAACGTCTGCGGCAAATCCTTTAACGGCGAACCCAGAGAATGACGATCACGCGCATGATGAGGTACGCGATGACGATGGTAACAAGTACGCGGTTGCGGTTGAGCCAGCGGCCGCTGCGTTCGATGACATTCTCGCGATAAGCGGTGATCGGCTGTCCATCGAGCCAGCGGGAGAGATCGTCAGCGAGGTCTCGCGCAGTTGCGTAGCGATCGCGTTGCATCGTTGCGGTTGCTTTCGCGCAGACGGCTTCGAGTGCGCGCGGGAGTTTCGACGGCAACAGTGAGCGCAGCATCGCGCCGAGGGCATAGACGTCGGTCGTGGCATCGATCGATGCATCGCCTCGCTCCTGCTCCGGAGCCATGAAGCCGCGCGTTCCGGCCACCAGCGCATCCTTCGCACCGGCTTCGCGCGCGACGCCCCAGTCCATCACCAGCACTTCGCCGAAGTCGCCGAGCATGATGTTCTCCGGCTTGAGATCGCAGTGGATGATTCCGTTGGCGTTCGCGAAGGCCACCGCTTCGCAGATGCGCAGAAAAATGCGCAGCAGTTCGGGGATCGGCGCGTTCAGCTCATCGAGACGGCGCCCGCGCACGAGCTTCATGGCGTACCAGAGCCGGCCATCGGGAAGCAGACCGACGTCGTGCAGCGGAACGATTCCCGGATGTTCGAGCCGCGCGATGGTCTGTGCCTCGGCGCGCATCCGTTCGACGGCATCAGCCGAGGCAAGCTCGCTGGCCAGGACCTTGATGGCGACACGGCGGCGCAGCTCGACATCTTCCGCTTCGTAGACGACGCCCATTCCGCCGCGGGCAATCTCGCGCTGCAGTTGGTAGCGCGTGTGGCTGAAGTCGGGCAGCTCGGCGACGGCGCGAAGATGGGCGACGGCGTCGTCGGAGATCCAGGTCATGCGTCCACTCCGAGCAGCGAGCGAACCTCGGCGCGGTATTCGGCCTCCGAGGCCGTTGCTTCGCGAAGGATGTCGAGGACGATGGCGCGGAAGCGGCGGCGCATCGCAGCGAGATGATTGGTGACGGTGGTTTCGCTGATTCCGAAGCGCACTCCCGTTTCGCGATACGACGCTTTCGACGAGTCGTCGAGATCGTAGGCTTCGAAGATGGCGAAACGGGTTGCATCCGATTCGTCGCGCAGCCGTTCGACTGCGAGGCTGAAAACGCTGCGAGCCCATTCACGCTGAAAGTAATCCTCAGGCGTCCCTCCGCGGTCGTGCTCGCGTGCGATCTCGGCCTCGGCGTTGGTGAAGTCGAGCGATTCCGTTCCGCCTCCGCGCTTCAATCGCTGTGAGGCTTTGACTTCATTGGCGACGAAGCGATCGAACAACATGCGGAGAAATGTCCGGAAGTTGGCCTTCGCGGCGTCGTAGGCCGCGAGCGCGCCGTTCTCGAAGCACTTCGCCAGAAACGCCTGCGTCAGATCCTCGGCATCGGCCAGCTCGCGATGCCGCGCCACGCGAAGGTATTTGTAGAGCGGCTTCCAGTAGAGAGCGACGAAGGTGTCGAAAGCGCGCCGGCGCTGTTCGTCATCATCGCTGGCAAGAGCGGCGATTACACTGCGACGGGTGGTCGGGAACATTGGACGAGGCGATAGAGTAACGCCATGAACCCCGAGCCGCGCTGCGTCCTGATCCCCACGCATTCGGCGACTTCGGCCTCAGGCACCGATCTCTACACGCGCGATCTCGCGCTGGCGCTGCTGCGCCGCGGATGGCAGCCGGTGATCTACACGACAGTCCTCGGATGGATCGCGGAAGAGTTGCGGCAGGCGACGATTCCGGTGACGAACGACATCTCTTCGATCGTTGCCACTCCCGATCTGATCCACGGTCACCACCATCTGGAAACGCTCACGGCGCTGGCGCGTTTTCCGGGAGTCCCTGCGCTCTTCGTCTGCCACGATGGTCTGACGTGGCATTCGTCGCCACCGCGAACACCGCGCATCGGGAGGTACGTCGCCGTCGATCGGAACTGCCGCGATCGGATGATGTTGGAGCACGGGATTGCGGAGTCGTCGATCCGAATCCTTTCGAACTCTGTCGATCTCGAGCGCTTTCACCGCCGGGCGACGCTTCCGGCGCGGCCGCAACGCGCGCTGGTCTTCAGCAATGCAGCGGTGTCCGACTCGTTCCCGGCCGCGATCGAGGCGGCATGCAAACATCGCGGAATCGCGATAAATGTTGTCGGCCGGGCGGCGGGAAACGCGACTGCCCAGCCGGAAGAGATGCTTGGGCAGTACGACCTCGTTTTCGGCAAAGCGCGCTGCGCGCTGGAAGCGGCAGCGACCGGCGCCGCAGTCATCGTCTGCGATGCGGCCGGTCTGACCGGGTTGATCACATCGCGCGATGTCGATGCGATGCGGCAGCTCAACTTCGGCGTGCGCCTGTTGCAGCGGCCAGTCACGGAGGAGACGATCGGCGCGGAGATCGATCGCTACGATGCTGGCGACGCAGCAAAGGTGACAGATGCCATCCGCACAACCGCGGGCATCGATCTGCTGGCGGAGCAGTTCATCGAGTTGTATGACGAGCTGCTCGAAAGCCGCGTGACGACCGCGCCGGAAGAAGATCTGCGCGCAATCGCCGATTCGCTTTCGCACCTTTCGAAAGACATCCAGCTCAGACGGCCGGTGCCCGTTCCGCCGGTTCTGCGTGCCCTTCGGCGCGTCGCGCGGCTGATCGGGCGCTGAGCCCGATATACACTACGAGGAGCGCTCAATAACTGTATGCCCCGCAACGAATCCCATCTGGACAACGTCGCCATCGTCGTCGCCCATCCCGGCCACGAGCTCGTGGTCCATCACTACATGGAGCGATGCCGACCGCTGTACTTTTGTTTGACCGAGGGCTCCGGTGGGAATGGGCAGCCGCGGCTCGGTTCGACGAGCGACCTCCTGCGTAGCGTCGGCGCGACTCCCGGTTCGATCTACGGCCGCTTTTCCGATCGCGAGGTTTACCGGTTTCTCCTCGACGGCAACGTGGAGATTTTCACTGCGCTGGTGAGCGAGCTTGCCCAGAGTCTGATCGACGGAGACATTCATTGTGTCGCCGGTGATTCGATGGAAGGCTTCAATCCAAGTCACGATCTCTGCCGGGGGCTGATCGACAGCGCAATTGCGATGGTCGAATCGCGAACGGGACGCGTTCTGCAGAATCTCGAGTTCGCCGTGTACAACGATCCCTCGGGCGCGTCCGACAGCGCGGGTGTCCGCCTGCGACTCGACGACGCGGCATTGCAGCGAAAGATCGACGCAGCGATGGCCTATCGCGAAATGCAGGCCGAGGTTGAAGACGCGCTGCATCGCTTCGGGAAGCAAGCGTTCGCATCCGAGTCGCTGCGGCCGGGCAACTCACGTCCGGTGCTGGAACAGTTCGAAACCACGCCTCCGCGTTACGAATCCGTCGGCGAAGGTCGCGTTGCCTCGGGCCGTTACCGGCACGTCATCCGATACCGGGAGCATGTACTCCCGGTCTTCAGCGCGATGGGGATCACGGCGCAGTACGCGACGCGCTAACTCGGATTCTTCCCCATCGCCACGAGACGGCGCTGCGCGAGCTCCCACACCGAGGCGCCGTCGTTTTGATCCTTTTTCACGACGCGTTTGTAGGCGGCGAGAGCAGCGTCGCGGACGCCGTAATTTTCGGCCATCCGCCCGAGGACGTACCAATCGCTGCTGTCCGGCTGATCGCGGCGGCTCTTGTCGAGCGTGCGCAGTAGGGCGTCGCGCGCCTCGATGTTCTTGCCGGTCTCGGCGTACAGCGTCGCCAGCGTGTGGAGTGCGGCGGCCGAAGTTTGCGACTCCTCGGCGGTGGCACGGCGCGCGTTCTCCATGGCGTGCGTGACGTTGCCGACGAACAGCTCGAACCAGGCGGCGTTGTTGTAGTCGTTCTGCGTCGGCGACAGCTCGTCGACGATCTGCTCGGCGTACTTGGCGGCGGAGGCGTAGTCCCTCGCTTTGGCGGCATTCGATGAGAGAGCGCGAAGGGCTTCATCATCTTTCGGCTTTTTGGCCAGCCGCTTTTTGGCCAGCTCCTCGGCGTCGGCAGTGCGGCCGCTGAGTGAGAGTGCGAAGACATGCGTACTGAAGACGCTGTCGGAATCGGGATAGGCGGCGTTAAGGCGCTCGGCGATGGGAACGACGCTCTTCCAGTCCTTGCGCGTGGCGTAGGCGGCGCTGAGGGCGACGTCGATCCACGACTTCGTCCGATCGTTCGCCGCCTTCTCGCGCATGGCCAGCAGGACGGGGATGCTGCGCTCGTCGCCTTTGCGAAGCATCAGCGATGCGGCAGCGGTGCGGATCTCGTCGGCATTCGTTGCGGTGTTGTCTTTCGGCCAGAGCGAGGCGAAGGGCATGCCGCGCAGCGGATCGTCACCGCCGCCGGCCTGGACGTCTTCACGCACCCAGTTGAGCCAGATGCGGGCAGACTCGAGATCGCCGGCGTCGGCAAATCCGAGAACCGTCGCTCCGACGGAGTCGACGAGCGCGGTCGTCGCTTTGATGATGTAGCTGCCGTTCTGGCGGACGACGAAAAGCGCAGGCATGTTGACGCCGCTCTCGCCGCGCAGACGCAGGCGGTAGCCGTTCTTGTCGTTGCCGTCGCTCTGAATGCGCATCGTGCCGTAAGAAAGATCGCCGAGCACGGCCGGCGGCATGTTGCTGCCGGTGGTCAGCGTGCGCATGATGGCCAGCGGGTCTGCGTCGTCGTCCTCATCGTCGTCTGACTTCACATCAAAGGCGAAGAGCTTCTTCAGAGCCGGGAAGTCGTTGTGCACCATGGCCAGGATCATGGTCTGCACGATCGATTTCGGATCCTTCTCATCGATCGCAAGCTCTTCGAGACGCTTCGTCTTTCGCAGCGCTTCGATGAAAGGCCGCGCGGTCGAGGCATTGGGCGCTCCCTGCGTGGCGGCGTCGTACAGTTCCGTGGCCTGCGGATAGAGGCGGAGATGGAGCAGGGTCTGGCCGACACTCTGCGCGTAGCCGCGGCGGGTGTTGGCGTCGAAGGCGCCGAGCTCGTGCAGCGCTGCGGCCGAGCCTTCGGTGGCGGCGATGGCGATGATGCGGCCGGTCTCGCGAAGCTGCGCGTCCTGAACGGTCTTGGCCAGTTCCTTCATCTCGCCGAAGCGGTTGGCGTGAGCGAGGGCGAGCATCAGATCGCCGTCGAATTGCTTGGCTTCTTTCTCGCCGATGTCTTTGGCTACGCCGCGGAACTCGGCGATGGCTTCTTCGAGTTTCGCGCCCGGGCCGTACTCGGTGCCGTCCGTGCCGTAGGTCAGCAGCTTGCCGAGGGCGCCGCGGTAGTCGGCATTTTTCGGATCGAGCTCCTTCGCTTTGCGCAGCGCGGCAATGGCACCGTCCATGTCGCAGCCTTTGCGAAGAAGACGGCCGAGAAGGTCGTACTCAAGGATCCCCGCCAGGCCGAACTGCGCGTGCGCATTCTCCGGCTCGAGGGCCACGGCGCGACGGATCTCCTCGCGCGCGGCGTCGCCGAGTCCGCCGACCAGCAAGGCCCGCGCGATCTCGATGTGATGCTGCGCTTCCTTCGGATGAAGCGCGGCCAGCTTGCGGAACTCGGCCAGCGCTGCGGTGACGTCGCCCGCGTTCAGTTTGGCCTGTCCGATGAGATCGAATCCGACGATGGTCGGTTTCGCTTCGAAGATTTTCTTGAGCGCGGCGCGGGTCTGTTCAAAGTCGGCGGCGCTGATACGGCGCGGTCCGCTGTCGAAGCGGAGCACGGCCGTGACGGAGCCGTCCGGCTGCGCGGTGTACTCCTTCGTCAGCGTGGTCGTGCCGAGCTTGGTCGTTTCGTTGGGCGGCAGCGTGCGCACGGCGTAGCCGGTCGGCGGCACGATGCGATAGGTCCATTCGCGCAGTCCGGCTGCAGGGAAGACAAATTCGCCGACACGCTTCTTGCGCGATTCCTCGGCGCGATCGTCGCCGTAGTTGCGCAGCGGGAAAGGCAGCCAGTTGAGGAGGTTGGCCGGATGAAAGGCAACCGCCGCGTCGCCGTCGCGGGCCACGCCGGTCTCTGCCTCCGAGGCCTCGATCGTGACGCGGAACGGCTTGGTCAGATCGTGAGGATCGGTGGCTTCGATCTTCTCCAGTTTCTTCGCCGAGTAATACGACTTGACGTAGCTCTCGATCTGCTCGCGATACTTGGTGCGATCGCTCTCCGCGTAGTAGTGCCGCTGGAACGAGTCCTCGGAACCAGTCACCGTCTCCGAGACTTCGGTGACGTGCGCTTTGCCATCCTCGGGGAGCGAGTAGGTGCGCGTCTCCGAGTATTTGTTGCCCGTCGACGGCGTTTCCGGCGTCTTCGTCAATCCCGAGGTATCGCCCGCGGCGATCAGGGCAAGGCGCCCCTGATCCTGCGACGGCAGATCGCCGGCATGCGCGAAGTCGTCGGTGGGATCGACCCACATGGCTGGATCTTTGGCGGTGGCATCGACGCGGACGATGGCGTGGTTGAAGCGGCCCATGCCCGGCAGATCGGGATGAACGTCGAAGTCTTCGCCGGCGCGGAGCAGCGCGACGTGCGCGGAAATGCCGGCCTCGCGAAGCATGGCCACGAGCAGCGTCGCTTTGTCTTTGCAGTCGCCGTATTTGTTGCCGAGAACGGTGCGCGGCGGACGGGGGACGATCGATGACTCGCCGACTTCGACGCCGGCATAGCGCACGTTCTTTTCGACGGCGGCCAGGGCGCGGGCGATGACGTCGCGCCGCTCGGTAGCGTTGCCGATGGCGTCGTGCACGAATTTCTTCAGGTCGTTGCCGGCGATCTGTTTGTCGACGATCTCGCTGTAGCGCGTGGCCAGGTTGCGCCACGAGGAGCCCGTGGAGAAGGCGACGTATGGCAGGGAAATGGTGTCGAAGGGAAGAAAGGCTTCGAAGTCTTTGCGGCCTTCGATCCGGCCGGTCTCGAAGGTGGTGATGCGGCGGCCGTTTTTCTCTTCGGTCTTCGCCTGCAGGTCGGTCTTGTTGACGATGCGCGGCTCGAGGGAGGCTGGGCCGTCGATGGTCATGCGCGTCCGCTGCGTCGGCGCGTAGCCGCCGAAGAGGAAGATGTCGGAGGCGCCGGCGTCGCCGATGGGATTGTTGCCGTTGAATTCGATGACGTACTCGACGACGGAGCCAACGGCCACGCCGGGCAGCGGCGCCCGCAGCACGCGGTTGTCGCTGAAGATGTCGAGGTCCTCGCGCGCGGGGGCTTCGACGATCGCTTTCGAATCGAGCGTGTGAACGGTTCCGTCTTTCGAAATGACGCGCGCGACAACCGTGGGCCGGTCGTTGTACCAGGGCGCCCACGGCACTTCGATAGTGCCGAGCTGGTCGATGGCAGAGTCGTCGACGATCCGGTAGACGTGCCGCTGCGTGGTGTGCGATTTCCCGTCAGCCTCGAACGAGTAGTTGGCTTCGTCGAGGAGGACGACGAATCCGGCGTCGCCTGCAGAGACTTTCTCGGCCGCGGCGACGAGCTCTTTCGGATCGGAGGCGAATGCCGGAAGGTCCCAGGGATCGGAGGCGAAGGAAGGGGCGGCGCAAAGAATCAGAAGCGCCGCAAAGGTGACGCCACGAAGCCGAGGAACGAGGTGCATGAAGTCTCCGAACAACTAATTATTTGGACCAGCCGGCGATGGTAGCACGTGTAACAAATCCGACGGCTCGCGCACTATTTCAGGTAGGGACATCAAGACGGACCTACACTCCTCAATTATCAGAAACCCTTTTGTGAAGAAGCCCGAGGTCGCAAAGGACGACGAGAAGCCGGGGCCGCCGCGTGCTCCCCGCGCGCCGCTCGTGATCACGATCGTCGTCCTGGCGGTGGTGGGCAGCGCTTACTACGCGTACTACCGCAAGCAGGCCGACTACTACACGGGACGGAATCTACGCCTTCTCTCCATGCTGACCGCGCAGGTCGAAGGGCGCGTGGAGATGATCGAGGATTACGTCCGGGCACGCGACAAGGCGGACGCGCAGGGCACAAACAGTCAGGATTCGGAGAAGACGTACTCAGCTGCACGGATCCGGTTCGGCGATTGCGCACCACCAACTTCGACTGTCGCCGCCGAACCGAACGAGGTGCGCCGGAGCATCGATGAAACCGGCCAGGGATGGCGGCTGCGGATGCAGACCGCGGCATCGTCCGGCAAGACGCCAACCTGCGCCACGGTTGCCATCGACGATGTGGCCCGTCCGATCTTCTCACGCAAGGCCGGCGCCGCGTTCGACGCGCTGCTGGTGGCCAAAGACGACGGCACGGTGCTGTACAGCGTCCGCCCCCCTTCCGTCTCCTCCACGCTCCTCGGCAACGACGAGGAGTGGATCGATGATGAGGAAAAACCTCCGCCGACGGAGCCGATGAAGGTTTCGGGGACCGCTGGCAACAGCACGGAAACGAATCAGGTCAGCACTCCCCCGTCAACCCAAACCACGACGACGGCGGAAACTCCAAAGCCGAAGAGCGGAACGGTTGCCGCCGATCGCGAGAGCGGCTCGACGCTTCTGATCACCAATCTCAAAGCGCTCCTGAAACGAAAAGGCGGATGGCGCTCCGAACCGGAAGCGATCAAGCCGGCCGACCTTACCCAGGCCACCGACCACATGACGGTGACCCTCGGCGGGAACGACTACGTGCTGTTCACGCAGCCCTACACCTACACGCGCGCGCCGGGCAGCATCGACGGGAAGCAGAACAGCCAGTGGATCGTCTGCGGACTCGTATCGGCGTCGCGCTTCCGCTACGACGTTTCGGCCGTTTCGACGTCGATCGTCCTGATCGCCATCGCTGTCGCTCTGCTCGCGCTCTGCTGCTGGCCGTACCTCCGTATCGCGCTGATCGATCCGAGCCAGCCGCTGACGATCACCGACGTCGTACTCATCATCATCTGCACAATCGTCGGCGCGGGCGTGATCACGCTGGCATTGCTCGATGCCTTCGCCTATCACGGCATCGTCCGGACTGCAGACGATCAACTCGAACAGTTCAGCCGCAACGTGAACGTTGACTTTCAGCGCAACGTGGCCTGGGGGATGGATGTGCTGTCCGCGGCCGAAAAGCTGACGATCGACGACGCGAAGAAAGCAGGGGCGTCATCGAAACCGGTCACGCTGAAACTGCCCGCCAGCCTGATGACGAACGACGCGGTCAATGCTTACCCGTACGTCGACGCCATCGCCTGGATCGGCGACGACGGCATGCAGCGCGTCCGCTTCTCGCGTATCCCCAGCCCTCCCAACGACGTCAGCTCGCGGCGGTACTTCAAGCTGGCCAAACTGCAGCGAACCTGGTCGCTGCCGGAGAATTCCGACCATCCCGACAACTCCAAACATCCGTACATCCTGGAGTGGGTGCGCTCGAAGGCGACGGGGGAAGTGCGGGCCGTGCTGGCGAAAAAGACCGACGAAGCGATCGAGTGGGAGTCGGAACGCCATGCTCCCGGAGAAACTCCTCCGCCCTTCGCCGTCATCTCATTGGCCACGGAGCTGATCGACATCAGCCACACGGTCAGCCCGCCGGGCGTGGAGATGGCCATCATCGATGAAGACGGCGAGGTGGTCTATCACTCCGACACGCAGCGCATTGGCTACGAGAACTTCTTCGCCGAGGCCGACAGGGATCGCGACCTGCGCTCGGCGGTGGTGGCGCGCCGCGCCGGACCGGTAAACGCCAGCTACTGGGGCGACGACCAGTCGATGTTCGTGATGCCGCTGGCGGGCTCGCGCTGGACGCTGGTCACCTTCCGCGCCAAACGGCTCACGCGCGTGCTCAACGTCGAAGCAACGCTGCTGACGCTGGTGATGCTGCTGTTCAGCTCCGCTCCCTACGTGCTCTTCTACGTTCTCGTCCTTCTTTTGTGGCCGGCGTATCGGGCACCACGTCTCTGGCCGGACGAGCGGCGACACGGCGACTACCTGCGGCTGAGCATCATCCTCATCGCCATCGTTGTGCTTTTCTCGCTGAACAATTACGCGCTGGCGCCGTGGTCGGCGTTTTACGGAATCCCGCTCATCGGGCTGCTTTCCATCGTCACGGTCTACCTCGTGCTGCATCGCACCGGCGCACCGCGGCGCTTGGCAATCGCCAAAGCTGCGTGGATCGTGGTCACAGCGGCCGTGATCGCTCATCTCATCCTGGCTGAGATCAATACGGAGCTCTTCTTCTCCGACTACGCCGAACTGGTGAGACTGCTTCTGGTCGTTCTGGCGCTGGCGGTTGGGATGCTGACGTTCCTTCTGGTCGACGGCTGGAAACGCGGCCCGCGCACCGCCGAGGCGCTCAGATCGCTGCGCGCACGATTCGGCTACACGACGCTGTATCGCTTCTGCGGCGTTCTGCTGCTGATCATCGGCGTGGCGCTGCCGGTAACCGGCTTCTTCACCATCAGCCGGCACGTGGAGTCGGCACTGATGGTGAAGTACGGCCAGCTTCGGGCCGCGGCCGATCTCGAGCATCGCATCGATCACCTGGTCACGCTCAATGCGCTGCCGGCGAATGCGCCTCCGGAGAACACGCGCTACGTCTACGCCGACATTCTTTCCAACCGGATGGTTTTCCTGTTCGGCAGCCGGTGGAGACTCGATCCGTCCGTCACCAACGCTCCGCCGTGGCCGAGCAGGAACAATGAGCCCGAGGATTGTCCCGACACGCGGCCGGAAGCGCTCAAGAACAACATGACCATCCCGCCGGAGTTCGCCACCTGGCTGCCCACTCTGTACGAGGATTCGATCGCTATCCAGCCGCTGTTCGAAGGCGGATCCACCGACAAGCTCTGGCATTGGTGCGTCGATGGACGGTTCATCAAGCTCGTTCGCAAGATCCATGTCGATCGCGACGTGGCGCAGTTCGTCTGGGCGCAAAACGAGCCCGATGTGGCGGCGGAAAAGATCGTGATCGTGTCGCGCCTGCCGCGGGCCTCGTTCTGGAAATCGTCGTCGGAATACAAGAGCGATGCGCAAGGCGACGAGATGGCCATGCCGGTCTGGCAGCACACGGCCGCGTTGATCTTGATCTCGTTGCCGCTGCTCGGCATCTTCTGGTTCGCGGCCGGCTTCGTGGCCAAGCGCGTGCTGCTGATCGACATTCACGAGCCGGACTGGCTTGCCCGCAAACCGCTCAGCCCCACCCTCGGCGAGCACATTTTCCTCGTCCGCCGCAATCGCGACGTCGACACGTTGACGAAGGGGCTGGCCTTCGTCGACGTCTCGTTCGAGGCACTCGATCGATTCAATCAATGGCGGCCGGTTCTGGAAACACTCGACAGCAGCGAGGCCGGCCGGAACGTGCGCGTCGTCGATTTCGAGTACTGCATCAACGACGGCGCAATCAACAAGAAGAAGCTGGATTGGCTGGAGGCGTTGCTCTCGCTCACCGACCGGACCCTGATCGTGGTGTCGAGCGTGAGTCCTGCCTACATCCAGACCACATCGCCTCCCCGCTCGGTGACCGGCGACGCCGCCACGGAGTATTTCGAGCGCTGGCGCGCCCTTCTCGATCGATTCGTCTGCGTCACCGCCGAGGAGCTCGATCTGCGTCATGAGGAATGGGAGCGGCGGAACAAGACGGTCAGCGAGATCACCTCTTCGCAGCCTCAGAAATGGCTGGCCAAGGAGACGGCGAACAACGCTTTCCTGCGCCGCCTGAACATGGAGCTGGAAGCCGACACCGGCCTGGACAGCGCTCGCGAAGAACGCGATCCCGACACCGACCGCAGACGCCTTCTGGACGAGCTGGGCGAACGGGCGGAGACGTATTTCGCCGGGCTGTGGGCAAGCTGCCGCGCTGACGAGAAGCTGCTTCTCTATCAACTCGCCCACAACGGCCTTGCCAACGGAAGAAACCGCCGCGCCCTGCGCCGCCTGATGGCGCGCGGCCTGGTTCGCCGCAATCCGAATCTCGAGCTGTTCAGCGAGTCTTTCCGCCTCTACGTGATCGACGCCGCCCAGCGCGAGAACATCGTCTCCTCAGCCCGCGAAGAGCGCGGCCCCAGCACCTGGGACGCCCTCCGCCTCCCCTTCTTCGTCATCATCATCAGCTTCATCCTCCTCCTCTTCGCCACGCAAAAAGACATGCTGACGACAACAACCGCACTGGCGACAGCACTGACGACGGGCCTGCCAGTGCTGATGAAACTGATCGGCGTGTTCACGGAGCGAAGGGTGGAAGGGAAGGGGTAGCGACAGCCTCCGGGATCTCGACGTTGCGGTAAACGTTGTGGCAGCCTATATTTGCTAGATATTGCGCGTATTTTCTAGTAATCAAGGACGTCCGGCGCGGACCGGCAAGGGCGGTAGTAAACGCGATCGCGTTCAACTGAACGCTCGGGTACCGGAACAGTTGGCGCTTCAATTCAACGAGGCTGCGCCACGTGGCAAACGCGATCACCTGGTGGTCGACGCGCTTCAACGGTTTCTTGCGGAACGCGATCCGTCTCTTCGACCTCACGGCACGAAGGCAAGCGCGCGAGACGTCGCCAGAATCGACAGTGTCGCCACGGATCGCGACGCTATCGAACTAATCCGCTATCACGCAGCAGCGATTCTGCAGATTGCTGCGAAGGCTGCGGCGGTTCGGAAAGGTCCGAAGAAGACTGCTCCCAAGGAACAGCGCACCCAAAAGCGAGGTCGCACGGCATGACGACCGCGGCGGGCTTACCAGACCCCTATCCCGAAATGACGGTGAACACGGTCGACGACCACGACTCGGTCATGGGCACGATCGCGCGCAAGTTCGTCCTTCCGACGGCGCACAACTTCAGAGTGGCCCACTTGCTTCTTTCTAACTCCAGGGGGGAGATTCTTCTTCAGCAACTGGCGCGTTCCAGGGATCGCCATCCGCTTGCCTGGGGATCGTCGGTCGCCTGTTACCTGTTTGCCGAGGAGACATACGAGGAAGCAATTCGCCGTCGCGCGGTACAGGAGCTCGGCTGCGAACCGGGTGCGATCGTCTTTCGTGGCCGGACGGCGATGCAAGACATCGATTCCAGGAAATTCATCGGCATCTTTACCGGACATTCTGAAGGGCCCTTTCATATCGACAAGGCACAGATCGAACGCGTCGAATTTGTAGCGCCGAATGAGATAGAGCAAGCGGTTCGGTCCGGATCGCGAACGTTCACCCCAACGTTTCGCCACATTCTTTCCGTGGCAGGGCCTTTCCTGCGTGGCTGAGGAACGCGTACGGCTCGATCACGTCGACGCCGCGCAAAACGATATCGATCGTTCCGAGCTACTCGATCTGTACAAGATCGCGATTGGCGGCCTATGTCGATCGGATCTCGAAGCGGGGCAGCGTCATGCATCTGCTCCTGCAGATGATGTGGATCTTCATGTTTGTTGATGCCATCGCAGCGATTTCCTGCTTTGCTTTCGCGGTGGGAACTCTGCTGCGCCAGTAAGCCCGGTTAGGGCTGAAAGCCATTGGCTCCGGCAGTAGGACTCGAACCTACGACCCACGGATTAACAGTCCGTTGCTCTACCAACTGAGCTATGCCGGAGTACTGGGGCGCGGCGGGCGGGGGACGATAGCAAAGGGCGTCCACGCCGTCAACGTGGGGGCAAACCGGAGGGGGCGGCGGTGTATTTCGCGAGTGCGGCGAAGAGGCGCGGGAGCAAATCGGCGAGCTCCGAGTACTCGATCAGCTCGATCTCGCGGTCGCCTGCGACCATGGCTGTACAGCGGGTGGTGTGGGCCGGGCGGTAGAGGCAGAGCACCGGGATTTTGTAGCGATAGCGCGCTGAAGCAATCTCGTATCCGACACCCGTCGACGGCGTCGACACCTCGGCGACGAGGATGTCCGCAGCGGCGATCCATCCGAGATCGCGGTCGAAGATCGCGCAGGCGTCGAGTGCTTCGCCGGAGGAGGAGACATGCTCCGCGGCAACTGCACCGGCGAGGACATGATGTCCCTCGGCTTGGAGCGCGGCGACGATCTCGCGATAGAGGGCGACATCGCCGCGGCCGCCGGTGATCGAGCCGGCGAAGTAGATAGTTTTTTTCACTTTATCCTGAGCGCAGCGAAGGATCTCTGGTGGCACCGCGCGGGTTGCGTATGACTGCTGCGGCAGCGCGGCGCCACCGAAGATCCTTCGCTGCGCTCAGGATAGAGTAAGCGGAACATGTCGAGAGAGATCGTCATCAACGCCGCCAAGCACGAGTCGCGCATTGCTGTGCTCGATGAAGGGCAGGTCGTCGAGCTGTGGGTGGAGCGGACGCGGCATCGCACCATCGTCGGAAACATCTACAAGGGACGCGTGACGAAGGTCCTGCCCGGGATGCAATCGGCGTTCGTCGACCTCGGGCTGGAGCGCGATGCGTTTCTCTACGTTTCCGACGTCATCGAAGATCTGGAAGATTTCGACAACGCAGATTCTACGGAAGATCTCTCGCTCGACGACGTGCCGCAGCAGCGGGCGGAGGCGTCGATCGCCGACCTGCTGCGCGAAGGGCAGGAGATCGTCGTGCAGGTGTCGAAAGACACGATCGCCGGCAAGGGCGCGCGCATCACCAGCCACATCACGCTGCCGGGGCGCTTTCTCGTCTACATGCCGACGGTCAATCACATCGGCGTGTCGCGACGCATCGAGAACGAGGCGGAACGCCTGCGGCTGAAGGAGATTCTCGAGCGCATCCGGCCGGCCGGCTCGGGCGGCTTCATCGTTCGTACGGCGGGCGAAGAGCGCGAAGAAGACGAGTTTCGCGCCGATCTCAAATACCTGACCGACCTGTGGGATCAGATCCGGCGCAAGGCGGAGAAGGCATCGGCGCCGACTGCCTTGCATCACGATCTCGATCTCGTTCTGCGCACGATCCGCGATGTCCTCTCGCCGGAGTTCAAGAGCGTGTGGGTCGATTCGGTCGACCAGTACCAGCGCATCGTCGAGTTCCTCGATCAGATTCAGCCCAACCTCGTTTCGCGTGTGCGTCTCTATCGACGTGACGAGCCGATCTTCGAAGACTTCAGCATCGAGGGGGAGATCGCAAAGGCGCTGAAGTCGAAGGTTTGGCTCAAGTCGGGCGGTTACATCGTCATCAATCAGACCGAAGCACTTGTCGCGATCGACGTGAACACCGGCAAATACGTGGGCAAGAAGAATCTCGAGGAGACGGTCTTCAAGACGAACCTCGAGGCCGCAAAGGAAATCGTCCGCCAGATCCGCCTTCGCGACCTCGGCGGGATCATCGTCCTCGACTTCATCGACATGGAGGATCCGTCGAATCGATCGCGTCTCTTTGAAGCACTGGAGATCGAGATCCGGAAGGATCGATCGAAGACGAAGATCCTGCAGATTTCCGAATTCGGATTGATCGAGATGACGCGCAAGCGCGTGCGCCAGAGCCTGGAGCGCTCGCTGACGCAGGCCTGTCCGTACTGCGGCGGCAGCGGACGGATCAAGTCGAATACGACCATCGCATTCGAGATCTGGCGCGAGCTGATGAAGCTGCGCGAGCTGCACGAAGGGCAGGACGTCATCGTCCGCCTCAACCCGGTCGTCTACAGCTCATTGCACAATGCCAACGATCCGATTTTTGAAGAGATCGAACGGAATCTCGGCGTTCACCTCGTCTTCAAGCCGGACGACTCTCTACACCACGAGCAATTCGACGTCATGCGGATCTGAAACGGCACGCCGCATGCAGTCTGACCGCTACGCCATCCATGTCTTTTGAACAAACATTCACCGATTTCGCCTCGTTCCTCAAGGGCCTCGACGCCGAGGGCGAGCAGAAATTCGAGCTGTCGCATTCGCTCGTAATTATCTGTCCTGATTGCGGGAAGAACATCGCCTTCCGCGGACGCTGCCCCAAGTGCGGCGGCAACTCGTGGATCCCGGCAGGCCACTCTGGAGGCGTCTTCGAACAGATGAAAGCGCAGCGCTGGCGGATGCAAATGCAGACACACGACGACGAGGACGATATCGATGTTGCGGCGCCTTCGGCGCGTTGTCAGTTGTCGGTTGTCAGTTGATCGCGCGTGTCTGAGAGCAGCCCCGCGCCAGGCTTTGACAACCGAGAACCGACAACGCGCGAAGCGCTCAGTTATCCAACCCCTCCCGCAAGTACTCCTCCTCCATCAACTGGCGGAAAAGCATCTCGTACTCGCGGGAGCGCACGGCCGGCCCCTTCTTCATCGTGGCGATGCGGCGGCGGACGTTGTCCTCACGCTCTTCCTCGCGCTTCAGCTCATCGGCCAGCGCGTGGGCGATCGACTGGCGGACGACTTCGCGCTCCTTCAGCAGCGTGACGGCCTTCGTGCGCGTCATCGCTTCCAGAAGGTCGCGCGCGAGCTGCGTCACGCGCTCGCGCGAGATTTTGTGCATGCAAGATTGTACGTCGGCATCCACTCAGTGAATCGTGTCGTCGTCCGGCGCTTCCGTATCCGCGGCCTCGATCTCGCCGTCAGTCTCATCAAGCGGCTCGTCTTCCGACTCGTCTCTGTCGACCAGCTTCACCGCGGCAACGACGAGATCGTTTTCATCGATGTTGATGACGCGAACGCCCTGCGTATTGCGGCCGATCGAGCGGATGTCGGCAACGTTCGTGCGGATGATCATCCCCTGCTCGGTGATCAGCAGCACCTGGTCGTCTTCGAAGACATACGAGATGCCGGCAACCTTGCCGTTCTTGTCCGTGGTCTTGATGTTGGTGACACCGATGCCGCCACGAGACTGTAAGCGGTACGCTGAGACCGGCGTCCGTTTGCCGAAGCCCTTCTCCGTGATCGTAAGCACCTGGCCGCGATCATCGGCAGCGACGATCTCGGCGTCTTCGCTCTCCGGCTCGCTTTCGACGATCTCCGGTTCTTCACCCTCGGCCGGCGGCTCGGGCGCAACCTCGCCGGAAGCCGGCAGAACATCCATCTCGACAACGGAATCGCCTTCGCGAAGCGAGATGCCTTTGACACCGGCGGCGCCGCGGCCCATCGGGCGGACGCCGTTCTCGTTGAAGCGGATGGCCATACCGTCGTGCGTGCCGATGAAAATCTCGTCGTCGCCCTGCGAGAGGCGCACCGCGTAGAGATCGTCGCCCTCGTTGATGTCGATGGCGATGATGCCGCTGGCGCGGACGTTCGAGAATGCCGTCAGCTCCGTCTTTTTGATCTTGCCGGCGCGCGTGACCATCACCACGTACTTGGCGTCGTTGAAGTCGCGCACCGTCAGCAGCGCACGCACGCTCTCCCCCTGCTCGACCGTGAGCAAGTTGACGATCGCTTTGCCGCGCGCGTTCGAAGCCACCTCGGGAATCTGATGCACCTTGATCCAGTAGAGCCGCCCTCGGTCCGTGAACACGAGCACGTACGAATGCGCGCTGGCCACGAAGAGGTGCTCGACGATGTCCTCTTCCTTTGTCTGCATCCCGATGCGGCCTTTGCCGCCGCGACGCTGCGCGCGGTAGAGCGAAAGCGGCGAACGCTTAATGTAGCCGCCGCGCGACACGGTGATGACCATGTCTTCGTCGGCGATCATGTCCTCGATGGTGATGTCGCTGGCCGCCTGGATGATCTCCGTGCGACGTTCATCGCCGTACGCTTCTTTGATCTCGCGAAGCTCGGCGCTGATGATGTCGATGACCAGCTTCTCCGACCCGAGGATTTCCCGCAGGCGGCGGATCGTGGCCTGGACTTCTTCGTACTCGGCGACGATCTTTTCGCGCTCCAGTCCTGTCAGGCGCTGCAGGCGCATCTCAAGAATGGCCTGCGCCTGCACGTCGCTGAACTGCCAGCGCTCGATCAGGCCGGCCTTTGCCTCGGGCGGCGTGCGGCTGCTGCGGATGTAGGCGATCAGCGCGTCGAGAACATCGAGTGCTTTGACCAGACCTTCGAGGATGTGTGCGCGCTCCTCGGCCTTGCGCAGATCGAACCGCGTGCGGCGGACGACGATCTCTTTGCGATGCTCGACGAAATGATGGAGCAGTGTCGGGAGGTCCATCACCTCCGGCTTGTTGTTGACGATGGCCAGGAAGATGATTCCGAACGTCGTCTGCATCTGCGTGTTGCGATACAGATTGTTCAGCACGACCTCGGCGATGGCATCGCGCTTCAGCTCGATGACGATGCGCATTCCGTCGCGATCTGATTCGTCGCGCAGATCGGAAATCCCTTCGATCCGCTTGTCGTGAACCAGCTCGGCGATCTTTTCCAGCAGGCGCTTCTTGTTCGTCATGTACGGGATCTCCGTCACGACGATCTGTTCACGCTCGCTCTTCTTCTGCGTCTCGATCGCGGCGCGGGCGCGGACCTGGATGATGCCGCGGCCGGTCTTGTACGCCTCGTAAATTCCTTCGATGCCGTGGATGAAACCGGCCGTCGGAAAATCGGGGCCCGGCATCACTGCCATCAGCTCTTTCACCGAGGCCTGTGGATTCTCCATCACCATCAGGCAGGCGTCGATCACCTCGCCGAGGTTGTGCGGCGGGATGTTCGTGGCCATGCCGACGGCGATGCCTGAGGAGCCGTTGACGAGGAGATTCGGATATTTGGCAGGCAACACCGACGGCTCGCTCTCCGTGCCGTCGTAGTTTGGGACGAAATCGACAGTCTCTTTGTCGATGTCGTCGCGCATCAGCTCTTCGGCGAGGCGCGTGAGGCGAACCTCGGTGTAACGCATCGCGGCGGGGTTGTCGCCGTCGACGGAGCCGAAGTTGCCCTGGCCGTCGACGAGCTGGTAGCGCATCGAAAAATCCTGCGCCATGCGAACGACCGAGTCATAGATCGCGGTGTCGCCGTGCGGGTGGTATTTGCCCATCACGTCGCCGACGATGCGCGCCGATTTCTTGTATGCCTTGCCGGCGGTGTTCCCCTGCTCGTACATCCCGTAGAGGATGCGGCGGTGCACCGGCTTGAGTCCGTCGCGCACGTCCGGCAGCGCGCGGCCGATGATGACCGACATCGCATAGTCGAGATACGACTTGCGCATCTCGTCTTCGATGTTGACCGGGAACTTCTGCTCGTTGTGGCCTGTGTAGTCGAAGTCAGACATAAGAAAGGGACGAGGGATGAGGGACGAGGGATGAGAGACTGAAGAGCAATGCTCCCTCGTCCCTCGTCCCTTTTCCCCTGCCTCTAAATGTCAAGGTTCTTTACTTCCAGCGCGTTGTCCTGAATGAACACGCGCCGCGGCTCGACCTGATCGCCCATCAGCACCGTGAAGAGCTCTTCGGCGCCGACGCCGTCTTCAATTTTCACTTGCAGCAAGCGGCGCCGCTCGGGATCCATCGTCGTCTCCCAGAGCTGCTCCGGATTCATTTCGCCGAGGCCCTTGTAACGGCTGATGGCCAGACCCTTCTTGGCCAGCTCGTAAATGCGCGCGATCAGATCGTCGATCGTGACGACGACATCCGATGCATCGTTGTGTTTCAACGTGTACGGCGGAAGACCGAACGCCGCGAGCTGTTCGAACGACTTCGCCATCTGGCGATACTCGTAGGTCGACAACAACTCGCTGCTGATGACGACCTTCTTGCCGGTACCGTTTCCGCCGACGGAGAACTGAACCGTCGGCGTTTCCGTCTCTTCGTCCGTCATCAGACGCACGTGCTCGAAGCCGTGCATTGTCAGCGCCTTCTGCAGCGCCTCGAGTTTGTCGGGGTCACCCATGGCGCTGCGATCGATGGAGCCTTCCGCGAAAAGGACGTCGAGCGCTTCGCGGGGAACGCCGCGCGACTGCAGCTTGCGGGCGTGGCTCTGGTACTCCTCCATCCGCTGCAGCATGGTCACCAGCGCGTCGCCTTTGATCGCGAGCCCGGCCTGGGGCGTGATCTCGACATTCTCCGAAACGCGCGTCAGGAGGAAGCGCGACAGCTCGCCTTCGTCCTTGATGTACGAGTCCTTCTTCCCCTGCGACACCTTGAACAGCGGCGGCTGGGCGATGAAGAGATGGCCGCGATCGATCACTTCGCGCATGTAGCGGAAGAAGAAGGTCAGGATCAGCGTGCGGATATGCGATCCGTCGACGTCGGCGTCCGTCATGATGATGATCTTGTGGTAGCGGAGCTTGGCGACGTCGAAGTCGCCGGCTCCGATGCCAGTGCCGAGGGCCGTGATCATCAGCCGGATCTCCTCGGAGGAAAGCATCTTGTCGAGACGGGCCCGCTCGACGTTGAGGATCTTGCCCTTGAGCGGCAGGATGGCCTGGTAGCGGCGATCGCGCCCCTGTTTGGCCGAGCCGCCTGCGGAATCACCCTCGACGAAGTAGATCTCGCAGAAACGGGGATCGCGCTCCTGGCAGTCAGCGAGTTTGCCGGGAAGCGATGCCGAATCGAGCGCGCCTTTGCGGCGGGTCAGGTCGCGCGCCTTACGCGCAGCCTCGCGCGCGCGAGCCGCTTCGATGACCTTGTCGACGATGCGGCGAACTTCCTTCGGGTTCTCTTCCAGGAACTCGCCGAGGCGCTCGCCGACAACCTGCTCCACCCACGTCTTCACGTGCGACGACACGAGCTTGTCTTTCGTCTGCGAGGAGAACTTCGGATCGCGGATCTTGACGGAGATGACGCTGCTCAGACCTTCGCGGATGTCGTCGCCTTCGAGGCTTAGCTTCAGCTTCTGCAGAATCCCCGAGGCCTCGATGTACTTGTTCATCGTCCGCGTCAGCGCGGCCTTGAAACCGACGAGGTGCGTGCCGCCGTCGAGATTCTTGATGGTGTTGGTGAAACAGTAGAGATTTTCGGTGTAGCCCTCGTTCCACTGCAGCGCGATCTCGACCGCTTCGCCGTCCTTCTCGTCACGGATGAAGATCGGCTCGTCGTGCAGCGGAACCTTGTTCTTGTTCAGATCCTTGACGAACGAGACGATACCGCCCTGGTAGCAGAACTCGTGCTTCTTCTCGGTGCGATCGTCGGCGATGGCGATGAAGACGCCGGAGTTGAGGAAGGCCAGCTCGCGAAGACGCTGCGAAAGGGTCTCGAAGTTCATCTCGGTGACGGAGAAGATCTTCGAATCGGCTTTGAACGTGATGCGGGTGCCGCGCTGCGTGGTCTTTTCCGTTCGCGCGATCGGCTTGACCGGCACGCCGCCTTCGTAGCGCTGGCGCCAGATGTAGTCGTCGCGATGAATCTCCAGCTCCAGCCATTCGGAGAGGAAGTTGACGACGGAAACGCCGACGCCGTGAAGACCGCCGGAGACTTTGTACGAGTTGTTGTCGAACTTACCGCCGGCATGCAGCTCCGTCATGATGACCTCGGCGGCGGAGCGGTTCTCTTCTTTGTGCAGATCGACGGGGATGCCGCGGCCGTTGTCTTCGACGGTCACCGAGTTGTCGGTGTGGATCGTGACCAGGACCTTGTTGGCATACCCGGCCAGCGCTTCGTCGATGGCGTTGTCGACGACTTCGTAGACCATGTGATGCAGGCCGGTGATGTCGTCGGTGTCGCCGATGTACATGCCGGGACGCTTGCGTACGGCGTCGAGGCCTTTGAGAACTTTGATGTCTTCAGCGGTGTAGTCGCCGGCAACGGACGGCGTCTGCGCGGTGATCTCGGATGCATCAAAATCCGAACCGCCGTTGCTGTCATCGATTGTGTAGTCGTCTGCCATTCATTGCTTCCCTGGGCGCTGGTTGTGCGGTAGGTTTGGCGCGTCTCCCGACGAGCCTTTTTCGCGAGGGTTACGCCGCGATTTGAGAACCCGAATTGTACCGCGATTATTGCGTTCCACGGAACGTTTCACGGCAAATCAGACGTGGCGCTAACTCTCCCATTTTCAAGGACTAAGCGGCGATGCGGTCCGGCCTCAAGCGTTCGCAGGAAACGCTCCTTGGCAGAGGTCGCGAAAACCTGCGTCCGGGAGGGGAGTTTGAGGAGGAGTTGCTCCAGAATTTCAAGGTCGAGCTCGGCATCAATGTCGTCGAGGAGGAAGAGCGCCGGCTCATCGAAACGACGCCGGAAAAGGGTCAGTTTGGCGAACTTGAGGAAGAGGACGACCATCTTCTGCTCGCCCCCGGACAGCACCTCGGCAGCCGGTCTCCCGTCGACGGCGAGCTCGAGCAGATCGCGCTGCGGTCCGACCAGCGACATGCGTGCACGCAGCTCGTCGCGACGCGTGCGCGCCAGATCGTCGACCGCGCTCGGACGGTAGGCGATGGACAGATTGCCGATGTGGTAGCCATGCTCGGCGACGATTTCCGCGAACGCTTTGGTCAGCGCCTCGGTATACGCCGCACGGCCGTGCTGGAGCGGCTCAGCAGCGGCGACAAGCTCCGCATCCCAGGCGTTGAGCGATGACGTACTGCCGCTCGCCAGAAGCGCGTTGCGCTGGCGCAGAGCACGCCCATAGCGGCTGACCGCTTCGAGGTACGCAGGATCGACGCTGGCGATGCCGCGATCGAGAAATCGACGCCGCTCTTCCGGCGCGCCGCGAAGAATGTCCAGCCGCGCCGACGAGTAGGCGAACACGCTCATGGCATTGACGTACGCCGGCAGCGCCACGCGCTCGCCGTTGATCAACAGCGCGCGGCGCCGTGTCTCACCGGTCTCCAGTCCGATCGAGAGCGTCTTCTCGACGCCGAATCGGTGCAGCACGCCGGAAACGAAGACGCTCGGCGATCCGAATTGAAAGAGGCTGGCCACGCGCGCCGTGCGAAACGATTTCGTCGTAGCCAGGAAGTAGATCGCTTCGAGGAGGTTTGTCTTTCCCTGCCCGTTGCGGCCGACGACGATATTGACCTGATCGTGAAAGGTGACCTCGTCGGAGACGAGGTTGCGGAAGTTTTGAGAGGTGAGGCTACGGAGAATCACGACGCCTTTGATCTTCTCAGGGGTCCCGAGGCTCGCCAGCACAGACAAGAGTGTCTGTGCCACATTGATCCTGCTGAACTTGGTCGGCTGCTGCTACGGGCGAGGGCTAGTGTGGCACAGACACTCTTGTCTGTGCCTTGGCAACATGCAGTACCTGCTCCTGCCAACCTGCTGATCCGGCTCAAGCTGTCAGACGCATCGGCATGACCACGTACAGGTATTCGTACGCCAGATCCGCGTCGTTCGACGATGGACGCCCGATGCACTGGCTGTTCTCGTCCTTCAGATCGAGCGAGACCTGCTGCGTGTCGACAGCGGCCAGAAAGTCGGTCACGTACGCGGCATTGAGGCCGACGAAAAACGGTGCGCCGGCGTAGTCGATGGGAACTGTCTCGCGCGCGTCGCCCAACTCGGGGTTCGTCGACGACACGGTCAGCTTGCCGGGCGCGAAATCGAAACGGACTGCGCGTGTCCGTTCGTTGGCAACGAGCGAGATGCGGCGGATCGTTGCCAGCAAACGCTCGCGATCGACGAGAACTTTGCGATCGTTGTCGCGAGCGATGACTTCCATGTAGTTCGGGAAGTTGACGTCGATCATGCGCGCCAGCAGACGGCGCTCTGCGGCCTCGAAGAAGAGATGGTTTTCCGAGACGCCGAAACGCACCGTGCCGTTTTCTCCCGGCTCGAGACGAAGGATCTCTTCCAGCGCTTTCCGCGGAATGAGAATCGTCAGATCGTTGCCCTTGCTCTTGCCGTTGCTGCCCTGCGGAAAGTTGATCAGCGCCATGCGATGACCGTCGGTGGCAACCATCTCGATCTTCGTCGGCTGTACTTTGAACAGCGCGCCGTTGAGCTGGAAGCGCGTCTCTTCGTGCGTGATGGCAAACTTCACTTTCGCGACCATCGTCTTCAGCTCTTCGAGCGGGATGTCGTACGAATCCGTCGCGTTCACCGTCGGCAGCGTCGGATAGTCCTCGGCGGGCAATCCGAGGAGTCGAAACTTGGCGGTACCGGAATCGAGAAGGAGTGAGTTGTTCTCCTGAAGCGTGATGTGAACGTCGTCATCGGGAAGCGAGCGGACGATGTCGAAAAGGCGTTTCGCTTCGATCGTCACGCCGCCGGGAGTAGTGATTCGGGCCGGGCAGGAGCTGAGGATCGTGACGTCGAGATCGGTCGCGGCCATCTGCAGGCGGCCGTCCGCCGCGCGAAGGAGCACGTTCGACAGAATCGGAATCGTCGAGCGCTTTTCGACGACTCCCTGGCAAAGCTGCAGCTCTTTCTGAAGATCAGATTTCGCGACGGTCAGCTCCATGTCTCTTCCTTCAGAACAAAGTCTTTATTCTTAGTGGTGGAAGCAGGGGATGCGTGCGGAAAAACTCGGCATTCCACTGCAAAGGTTTCGAAAGTATAGCAGTTCCTTCCACTTCGAAACTGCGGGTTTCCATGCGGAAAAGCGATGGAGATTTTCCCGGTTTTCCGCAGTGCCGGGCCATGTTCGTCCGAAGGTCGTTTTTCTCCGCAGGATTTCGATGGATGTTTCCGCAAGGGCTGTGGATTTCAGTTCTCAACTCTATCCTGACGAGCGAAGCGAGGAAGGATCTCCGGTGGCGTCGCACAACTTGAGGCTTCATCTACGACTACGCGGAATCACCGCGGATCCCTCGTCGCCCCGCTCGGGATGAGTAAGTGAAGCTACCGAAACTGCTTCATCAACCCTTCCAGGACGCGTGCGAACTGCGGATCGTTCTGCATCTTCTCGTCGATCTTTTCGACCGAGTACATCACCGTCGAGTGATGCTTGTTGTTGAAGATCCGGCCGATCTCCGGATACGAAAGATCCGTCAGGTGCTTGCACATGTACATCGCCACCTGGCGTGGAAAGGCGATGGTCTGTGCGTTCGATTTCGATTTGAGGTTCGTGACCGTGGTCCCGTAGTGCGCGGCAACGACGCGGACGATCTCCGGCGGCGTGATCGGCTTGTTGTCTTTCGATAGCAGATCCTTGAGCGCCTCGCGCGCGAGATCGAGCGAGAGCTTGTTGCCGCTCATCGAGGCATAGACGTCGATGCGGTTGAGGAGCCCTTCCAGCTCACGGATGTTCGTTCTCACCCGCTCGGCGACGAAGAGGGCCACGTCGTTCGGCAAGTCGATCTTCTTCTCCTCGGCTTTCTTGCGAAGGATGGCAACCTTCGTTTCGAGATCCGGCGGCTGAATGTCGGCGATGAGTCCCCATTCGAATCGGGAACGGAGGCGATCCTCCAACGTCGGGATCTCTTTCGGTGGCGCGTCCGACGTGAAGACGATCTGTCGCTCTGCCTCGTACAGCGCGTTGAACGTGTGGAAGAACTCCTCCTGCGTCCGCTCCTTCCCGGCCATGAACTGAATGTCATCGAGGAGAAGCGCGTCGACTTTGCGATAGCGATCGCGAAACTGTTGCATCCGGTCGTAGCGGATCGAGGTGATGAGCTCCGTGACGAAGGAGTCGGCCGACATGTAGACCACCTTCGAACGGCCGCCGTCGCGGAGCTGCTGACCGATGGCCTGGATCAGATGGGTCTTGCCGAGGCCTGCGCCCCCATAGATGAAAAGCGGGTTGAACGAGCCGGCCGGATTTTCGGCGATCGACTTCGAGGCGGCAAAGGCCAGCTCGTTGGATTTGCCCACGACGAAGGTCTCGAAGCGGTACCGAGGGTTGAAGATCGAGGAGGGCAGATCAACTGAAGGCGGTGGGCCGAGGGGGATGGCCATCTCGCTACCGCCCTCGGTATCGGCGACGAGATGCAGGTTCAGATGGTCGGTCGACAGCTCGTCGAGGATGGCCCGGATCTGCTGTGCGTAGTTCTGACGGATCTCGCTGACGAAGCGTTGGGAGGGCACGCTGACATCGATCGTGTCGCCCTTCTGGGCAAGGAAACGCGTCGGCGCAAACCACATTGCATATTGAGTTGAGTCAATGGTTTGCTCGAGCCGGTCGAGGACTTGCTTCCAGAGATTCATCGCGATTTGACCGAGGACACGGCGGGACTTAACTTCCTGAAAATCCACAGCTTTTCCGCAACTGCGGAAAATCCGGACCTGAAAAAGGGGTGGCGAAGATACCACGAACACTACGCGTGGGGTAGCCTGGAAACGGCCTCCGGAATAGCCCATCACTACCCCACGTTCCGCCCCGTCGCTGGCTGGTTTGACGACCCTCCGACCCGCCGCTATACTCCCCGCTTTCTTTTCAGAAGGTTAAGGAAAACATGAAGCGTACATTTCAGCCGAACAACCGCCGCCGCAAGCGCACGCACGGTTTTCTGGTCCGGATGCGGACCAAAGACGGGCAGGCGGTGCTGTCGCGCCGCCGCCGCAAGGGCCGCAAGCGCCTGGCGGTCTAGTCCTTTGCCTTCCGATGCCGGCGGACTTTCCGCCAGCTCCGAGGCTCTGCCGAAAGAGAAACGATTGGCAAAACGTCGCGAGTTCCTTCGCGTCTACGAAGCCGGCCGCAAACTCTTTTCCCGCTACAGCGTTCTCTTTTTTGCCGCCAACGGGCTGCCGTACTCGCGCATCGGCATCACTGCCACGAAGAAAAGCGGCAAGGCGAACGTGCGCAATCGTCTGAAGCGATGGACCCGTGAGGTCTACCGCCGCCAGCGCGAGCCCCTCGGCATCGACGATCGCGCGCTCGACGTCGTCGTCAACATCAAGCCGAATGCCGCGCAGGCTGCCTGGAGCGACTACAGTCTCGACCTGCAACGAATCCTGCAGCGCGTCGTAACTGAGA
>Ga0307511_10000667_pt1 | contig 36576 bp, 24 predicted proteins | sample 13_EM_MG_FD_200266 | JGI IMG/M metagenome (GOLD analysis project Ga0307511, IMG submission 200266) | Populus trichocarpa ectomycorrhiza microbial communities from riparian zone in the Pacific Northwest, United States - 13_EM | ecosystem: Host-associated > Plants > Roots > Unclassified | place... | reverse complement strand
CGCTCAACTAGCGCTCCCCTCCTGTAACCCCCACCCTCCCAAAGCTCCCCTCATCGTCGATTCCGAATTTCTTCCGCCGCCACTTATTTTCCCCCTCCCCCTTACAGGTTACTCTATGGCGTCGTATGGGGGGTCGTCTCCCCCTTCCCTCCAGCCGGATGGGCCCAACTCTTCCCAGGTGGGTTTCCCTCTGAGCAAGGGGCCCCTCTGCTGTTGGTACTTGGGGCACTCGAAGGTGATGTGGTCCCCGCTCTGTAGATGGTGACCACAGGGGCATGCGGGGTCGGCGGCCTTGCCTGTGTGGAATAACCAGGACTGAATAATGTATTGGCGAGACTAGAAAGACACCAGACAAAGTATGAGGGAGAACAAGTTGTTACATTGATCTCGTGCCATGTATGTAGCAAAGAATGTTATATTACAGGCTGGAGGCGAAGCTAATACATACCGGTGGATAAATAATTACGGGACAAAAAGAGTCTTGGCACGAGATCAGGTGGATACGTTATCGGAGTGCTAATCAGACTACCTTTCTGTCTAAATATAATTGTACTCTATGCTTGATCATGTGCCCGCTCCTGAGCCTTTCCGCTTCATCTTAGCAAAGCAGCCACCGCCCCTCTCCCGAGCCTCTATCGGGCAAGCACAGCGTGCATTCTCGCAATACGTCTTTTTTATATATTCAGGTACTCATGTGTGGCCGTGCGTGGGGCTATGGTGAGCCAGCCGAAACCCCGGCTGGATTGAGGCAGGCCCAAATTAATCTGGGCACCGCCGGCGGGTATGTACTGAAAGAACGGGAAAGGAAACGCCCATGGAAAAAGGGAAAGAGAGCGGAACAGAATTGTAACTATAGCTCCCTCGGTAGGAAATGCGAAGGCATTAACTTTCTCTGTAGAATGGACGTAGGAGATGACTTGAAATGGCGACCATCTCTCTCTCTCTCTCCCCCTCTTCCTCTCTCCCCCCCTCTTCTCTGCCCTCGCAATACGTCAGTCTTAATTTAGGTGGAAGCGGCTGGAGCAGAACCAAACACCTACTTGAAGGCCCTCAAACCCGTTCAGGCTTCAAGCAGCAAGAGAATGCTACAAAAGCTGGGAGTTCTAAGGAGAAGCTCGAGATCAGGGGTGCTATTCAGAGCCAGCAGCTACACACATGTGGGGTCGATTTCGGAGCAATTAGGTTTTGGGAGAGCTTTCAGGAGATTCAGGAGCAGCTACAGCAGCATGGCAGCAGCTTTCAACAACAGATAGCCAAACATCAGCAGGAGGTAGCCATACTTCAGCAAGAGGTGAATAGCTCAATGACCAAATATCTTCCAAAGCTGTGGTTGGGATAGTTCTGATGTTGTTTGGGGTGCTATCGGAAGAGGAACAACAGGCATATAGTGATCTTCCTGGGATTCTGACACCTATGAAAACCGTAAGTGTTCATACCCATTGCAGCACCAAACCAAGAACTACGTGCTGACCGTTGTGTTCCATTCAAGCTTTATGAAAGCAACTACTCCAGGATCGACGCGTACCATGCCAAGATCGCGACAGCCTGGGGCGTTGGCTGGGTTGGGAAAATGGTTGAACTGATGCCACCCCACGCAGAGAAGACCTTCCAGCGGTTAAGTTTTGTAGCGAGGCTACTCCCAGGCAAAGGTACTTAAATTCATTCGGGTCTGTGATAGGCATCTGGGACTAATATGAACTACTTGACACATATAGGATGAAAGATGCACTTCAAATTTTCGAGTCGGAAGTTCAACAGGGTCTGGGAAACACCGGAGAGCAAAACTTAGGGAGATGTCTCATACACTTAAACAGGAGGTGAATACGCTTTAGCAACGTATAGAGGTCGTTTATATGTCATCGATGTTGCCACTACATAAGGCTGTGTTATTGAAGCAAGTTGCTAAAGAGTTGCGGATATACCGGCACAAGGCAGGACTTGGAGAATAAGAAACCAGTGAAGGTTCCTGTATTGCTCTAGAGCAATAGTGAGAGGTGGGGAGATGTCGGACTGTCTTCGGCGGACTACATGAGCTTGAAAAGTCAAGAGGTAAATTGTCCTCTTGCAATTGTACCGCTTGAGTTTAATGAACTAACAAAAGCAGATTTGTCATATAAAAATAGCTGGAGAACGTTATGGCCACTCGGAACACTGTCGCCCACGCAATTACGTGCTGCTTCAGCATGGAAAGCGTTTCAATATCTCGTGGGAGAGGAAAGCAGAGTGTATGGACTGCTTTTCAAAAAGTTTTTTGGTTGGGGCGTGGCCCACTGGGAAAGGAATAGAAGGAAAAAACATTGGAAAACTGTAAGTGGAGCATATTTTGCATTATTCTGGTTTCATAGAGGTACATACTGTACATACGTTATATTGTATAACCACCAAACACCCCTGGTGCAACTTATGTGTATATGAGACACAACTCTTCTATCAAATCCAATACCTAAATCACTATAGGGATCTAGCTCAATTATCAGTCCTAGATCCTCTATGAAAAATCTCTTCTAATACCTGTGACTTATATCCAACTCGAGGCATAGTTGTATGTGTAACCCTAAATTCCACCGCCAGGCGCATGCATGCCATGCGTCGCCACCGCGCATAGCACTCGCGTGAGAACTTTGCTCAAAACGCTCAAATCCGTTGCCTAAAAAATCCTATCGCCAGTATGTTGAGAGCTATATATTATCGCTTAAGTACTGAGTACTAGGATAGTGTAGGCAAGTTTGATTGATTATCTTACCTGGCCAGTGTCCAATACAATAGTCTCGATAACTACAATTGTTTAGAGGTAAGTATTGTAGCACCTCTAGAATATAGATACTGCTACAATGCCCCCTACCCTAGGACTTGGTTCCGGCAGCTTGGGTACTCTGGACACAGTCTGGGGCAGATTTTCGGGGCATTTGTGGTGTGGGTTTTAGGTCCTTGGGGGCACCCTAGCACTTTGTTTGAGAGAGTATTTTTCATTGGGAATACCATCAACTTCTTCCATATCCTATGCTTTTCTCGCCAGCCTTTCCAGAAAGGTAGATTCAGATCTATATTGCCCATTACTATTACCCCCGGGGCATTGAATTGACAAAGTGGTCGAGATATATTAATATCTGCTGAATAGTTTTGTATGGGAGACCTGCGTCGGGTGGTGGCTTGTAGTACAAATATATATACACCATGGAGGTATAGGATGAGAAAAAGAATTGTGGCTAGATAGTCGTCCAGCCTTACTCATTAATAGGGCATGTTTTTTTTTCTTCAGTGACGGTAGCGCCCATGCTTTAGACTGCCATTATTCGCCCCCTCCCGCATGGGGTTGGGTTTCGAAACAGTTTGGTGCTAGGGAACATTCCAATTCTTACCAAACTGATGAGGATTTCTTCTTTAGTTTTGTATTCATTTGCTTTCTCCAAACGACGCTGACGGTTACTTAGCTGGAAGCCTTCGTACCTCTGGCTCGCACTACTTTGAACTCTTGGTAAGGCGACAGCACTTAGCTGTAGTGTAGGTTGATATGGGCTTGGGCTTTACCCTAATTACGGGTTAGTCCGCAAATGGCAATTCTTAACCGCACCACCCCCGACCAGCATGAACTGGCCTGAATACCCGGTATGGGCCAAGCTATACCGGTATTGGCCAGGTTATACCTGTATGGCCTGGATTTCGCAAATGTCCAGGCCGTTGCGAGATTAATCTTTGAGCGCAACACAATGCAACACCACAACCTCTTTTAATTTTTAATTTGCGACACACAAGAATGTTCACCAGCGCTTTGCTTGATCACGCCCTTACCAGCGCCCAACAAAATTACAGCTCTACAGCATCACAGTTCTCACCAGCGCTATGCCAGTTGCAGAAGATAACGTCGGTATCGTAATCTAGATCAGTTTCATCCGCCCCGTCCGCACGCGCACTTGAAGCATTCTCTGGTGCTGCCCGTACCAGGTTTGAAGAGTATTTGCATACAAGACCCAATAAATCTCGTTTGACCTTTGAGAAGCAATTCCCTAAAATTATAAAGCATACCTCCGAGATCCAAACTTGACGGCCCCAGCAGGTGATTTACCAGCACTTAAGCTGCGATGGAAGGCATTAAATCAATAGAGCTGCGCAATGATGTGTTGTATTTCATTGCTAGCAAGAATAATAATGGGAAGCGAGTGGTTTTGGGGCTTGATGTATTCGATGTTGTCGCGCATGTTCATGATGCTTTACTACATACATGTAAGAAAGAATAAGCCTATGCTACCATTAATGAAAAGTATCATGGAATTACTTGCATTGAGCAAGAGGAGGATAGAGGACTGTGCATTTCTTATGTATATATTATATATAAAACAATAGACTCGATTCTCCCGCATATGTCATACCGGAACGGCCCTGAACATATATATATAAGTACTAGAATACTCAATCAATTCTGGGGGCTGAATAGAGTTGTATTATGAAGTGAGAGGAGCGCGCTTGTGTGCTATGGATGGATGGGTGGAGGTCTTCCTATACCTATATAGTCTGGTTAGCACATACCTATACCGATATCCTCGTTGTCTAGGCCGATATTCCTGTACGATAGTGGGGGTATTGCTGGTAATGCCGTAGTCCCATGACCAGAAGTAGTGCCTATCAATAATCCAGTAGCTCTATCAGTATAAGTACCCAACGTGTCCTCCCTCTTTCAACCCAAGTCTTGGTGATGGCGCAGTTGGTGGTCGACTCAGGGAGTTGACTACACCTTCTTGTGCCCGAATAGACGCGGGTTCGAATCCCGGAGTGATCCAAAGGGCCGTTCCACGATAAGCTGGTGGCAGCACACAAAAAGTGCTGAGGGAAATATGCTCACTATTAGCCATTACCTATACTCGCAGGGCGGGTTGCAGGGAATGGCTAATTTGTTGCTGCTTTTTTTTGGACTGGTTTTATTTTTATTTTTATTTTTCTATTTCCTTGGAGTGGGGCTTGCTGTCGGCACAGAGACAACGACGCATACTCTAACTAATTATAAGAAATAGGCCACGATGATACCGTACTCTATCCACACAGCATATCTCTCTCTATGATTTATACCATGATCTTGGGCTCCATAGATTCCAACTGCTGCTTATCTTATAGTTTATACAGCCGAGATATGAACTTGGAATGAACGCCTAGTTCTTTTGAGTCGACACGAGGAAACGAGTGGTTTTGGGGCTGGATGTATTCGATGTTATCGCGCATGTTCATGATGCTTTACTAGATGTAAGAAAGAATAAGCCTATGCTACCATTAATGAAAAGTATCATAGAACTAATCGCATTGAGCAAGCGGAGGATGGAGGATTGAGTATTTCTTATGTATTTCTTATGTATTAAACAATAGACTCGAATCTGCCTTCATAGTATTCCCGGGCACATATGCTATACCGGAACGGCCCTGCAATCCTGCAACTGCCCAGTCCATACCGGTATGGCCTGAATCCCGGAACATCTCAACTGAAAGTAAGCTATTTAAGTTATACATCTCATTATCTAGTAGCAAGAGAAAACAATCAAATTCAGACATAGAAAAATCCATATTTCCAATTTCAATCCGAGAAGAAAAAAATCAAGGAAAAATCGAAATTAAGAAAAAGTTGAAAGATACTGTGTGAATAATCAATGTCGGTGATGGCGATGATGATGGGGGTGACGTCCATAGCCTGGTATCTGATGACCATATGTGTGTGTCCCATATTTGTGTACCCCATATCGGGCTGCAGCACATTCCTGACATTGGCAGTCATGGCTATAGGTTCCTCCAAAATTTTGAGCATAGACAGGGTTACCAAGTTGAATGGCGGGATATCCAGACCCTCCAGCATATCTCGGAACCCCATTACCCCCACTCGGTTGCGGAGGCTGAAAGGTTCCATTTGCTGGCCCGTAAGCCCAGCTTGGAGGTCCACTCACTCCTTGTATCAAATGCCATGCCAACCCCGGAGTTAAACCTTCCGCTCCTTTCGGTGGTTGTACATTCGCCTTCTTGCGGACTTCACAGATTCTAAACCCACCATTACCCGGTTCCCCAACCCACTTCCATTCCCCAACATCGCAACTGACCCCGTTCAAGCCAGCACGCATCATGGTTTGTCGGGTGTCTTCGCCTCCAGAAAAGTACATTGTATTCCATCCAGCAGCTGCAATTGCAGCTTTCTCATCTGCTTTCTTCTTTTTTTCTGCAGCCTCTTGGTCCTCTTTCTTTTTCTTCGCAGCTGCACCGTCTGCCTCGGCTTTTGCCTTTTGCCCAGCAGATGTTCGGAGCCAAGTTTGGTAGCGGAAGGTGGCAACCTGGCTATCGTAGGTGTGCTGGTGGATGGGGGCTGAGCGGTGGTAGAGGGGGTAGCTGTGAGGCGTAGGGGCAGCTACAGCTTGGGAACCGGGAGCACCTGGACCGACAATGGGAGGGGAAATGTAATTATAAGAGTACGTTAGCGGGACCGCTGGGACCATCGCGTAGTTCTGTTGGAGAGCGTAGTATTGGCCTGTCATGGGCATAGGCTGGAGCACTGGAGTGACTGCTGGTTGCCCATGGGCCGGTGGTCCTGAACAATTTGTCAGCAGCAATTCAAGGAGATCTCCTCTCACCAAGGCACAATCTCCTACCTGATGCTGGTTGATGAGGGTTCTGACCAGGATGGGGTGGTGGTGCTGGTGGTATCCATGCCACATGTGCTTGCGAATGAGCTGCGCGATTGCCTAAGTTAAGACCCAAAGTCAGACGCCTACGACTTCATTCCATTACCACTTCTAAGAAGGCTCCTCGGTCTGAGCGGTATAGGGGCACCTACTAGTACCGGCACCACTGGGTATGGCTCCTTGCATGTAGAAGCCTGGAGGATGGTGCAACCTACCATCGGCCCTCCCTCTGTAACTGCTACTTCTCATCAGGATAGTGAATCTGCTGACTGAGCTTGAGTATTGAAGGCCGTTCCTGCCTCGGAGTGGTAAGAGTCTTTGCAGGGGAGTCAAACGTGGGTTTGCTCTCTGTGTTTGTGTAATAGGAACAGTGTGTCTACAGTCTAGCTCGTCGGATGCCAACTTATTAAGTAGGTTGTTATCTGCAGCTGGTATAGCAAATGCCGTGACTGCCAGGACTTGGCACCCTTGACTAAGCATACGAATATTTATAACCTCTGTGATTGCCTCCACTGTCTTATCACATCAAAACACTGGGCTATTATTTATAGTTACCTATACAATACAGCGACTTTGGTTGTCCTGGGACTAGGCTTTAGCTGTTGCATATAAGTTTTAATCTGGAATTGAAATTAGCTACTTTGTGGCATTTTTGTCTCAGTCCAAGACCTACCAGCGTGAACGGTGTAAATGGTATAAATTACATAAACCCCCAAAGATGAGGCTTTTGAGGGTGATCAAGTTGTAGAGGAGGGCAGTATATTGAAGAGATTGTATCACCAATCTTTGAGAACTATCGAACCTGAAATATACGTACTGTGAACCAGACTAGGTACTGTGCAGAGGTATATACAGGTACCATATTTGCATGTCTGAGGTCACAAATACTTTCGCCGGGGTACTGTATATCTACCTCCGACTACGATTAATTGTTATCGTATAATTGTGACAGCAAGGATACAGCTACCTATGGATAGGTCACTGTAAGTAGCAGAATTCATATCACCAATTCCGGCGAGTGCTAACCCAGGGATAGACGGACTAACCAAATATGTTGTATTGCTTAGTCACCGCTATTCTGAGAACGGAACTTCCTAAATGGGTAGTCGCTCCCGAATCGGGCAAGCTTATTGATAAGAATCGACTAAGTACTGGTGCACTCCGGTCGCATTTAAGACATAGGCCGAGCCCATGCAGGAAAGTCACAGTCTTGGCGCAAAACAGTTGGATGAGACAAAGCTCTGAGGTATAGCGTCCCCTGTCACTTCATAAGTATTTCTATTGTAATGTTAGGTATTTACATTAGTTACTGTACATCGGTTGGACTTGTAGAACCCGATTGAAGATTGGACACCGCCTCAGCTTCACTGGTACCAACGTATTCAACGTCCTCATCCGACCCCAGCTCTCGTTCCCAAAGCCCCACCACAAAATTAGCTATGTTTATCAGAATATTCACGGTTCAACTTACATGTCATTGCAGCAGGTACCTTGCCTCGATCTCCATGAACCAAGTGCTAGCACGTAATTTAGTAAAAGACTTCCGTGTTTTTCTTTAGTCTGGTTGGCACGTTTTTCTTGGCTTTTTCGGAAGGGCCAGTGAGACACCCACAAGGAGCAACGGAAAACAATAGAACAATATCCATGCAAGAGTGGTGACAGGTACACGGTTACAAGGGGCTGTACGCTGACACAACGGGTCTTTCCGCGCCGACGGTACCCTCGTTTTTGAGTAAGACATACCTAGGGTAGCTTTAACGTGAAAAATGGTGAGCTCGGCCTATGTCTTAGGATGTTCGCCAGTGGATGCGGTACTCTGAGCGTGGTCCCATCCACCTATTATGCACCAAGACAGTGACTTTCCTGCATGAGCTCGGCCTAGGGTGTTATTTATCAGTAGACGCGGGGTTTACTGGGGAAAATGCCGGTCGCTTTAATATTTGTTGTAAAGTTCTAACATTTTGGGAATGTATCTCGACTGCCGGATGCCATTCTTATATCTAGAGTATACTGTATATGTAGTTACACATAAGTACAGTGGTAAGAAACAAAAAAATCTTTGCAACGAAATGAAACCGCTCGTATGATAATTTTGCATCTAACAGAAAACGGTAATTGCATAACAATCACGACAGTGGCCCCGCTTTGGTTCAATGAGGTCATCTTCTCGGATATAATTGACCACCAGGGCTGACATGGCCGTGGGTTCATAGCCGGATTCGGACTCGCTATACAAACTTGACACCGTCCTACCCCAGTTTGATCTGTTGTCTGAGCGTGCAATGGACCTATCTTCACGAACCGAGTAGTCGCCGCTCCTTACACTCCCCCGCTCAGATTCGCTCTTGTGGCGTAAGCTTGAAACTGTCCTACCCCAGTTTGACCTGTTGTCTGAACGTGCAATGGACCGATCTTCACGAACCGAGTAGTCGCCACTTCTGACACTTCTAGCCTGGCTCACACCACCCAGATCGGATAGCCACGGTTTAATGCCCTCTAGCGATCTAGCTCTTGTTGACTTGCTTGGGATTCCCAGTGCACGTTGTAGGTGAGTGTCCTTTTTAGCTTTGCGGACCTTGAATAATTCAATCCAGAGTGTTGTGCTGATCAGCTGTAGCGCGGCTATCGCGTGTTCATCAAACATCTTCCAAGACTGCTCGAAAATCCCACGAATAAAGGGTCTCAGCTGAGCCGGGGAGCTATCCAGGGATTTGCTAACGGAGGTCAGATTCGGGAGTAGAACCGTCGTTTCTGCCAGTGCCGTATAGAGAGATTTAAAGAAATTTAGGTCTAGAGCCATAGAACTTAAATTCTCATTGATCTCAGGTGACGAGAGCGAAGCCTCGAGCTCAACTAGTAACTCCAAAAATGATGCAAAATCGGCGGAGAATTTGTTCCAACCTGTTCTCGTGTCTAGGCTTTTCCTTTTCTTACTACCACACTTCCTGTTCTCTTGATATCCACCGTTAACCCCCTCCCCAATCCCAGCCAACTTATCGATATCATTTTCATACACAGGGTATGGGATCCAATTCGAATGATTCGGCCAATCCGGGTATTCTTCCGGAACGTGGATGGCTTCGGCACGGACAACGGTATCTGTGCATGGCAGTGAAATGTCCAAGGTCTCCAAATTCTTCCGAACATCGTTGCAGAGGGACTTGAGCTCTATAACCAGGCGCCGATATTGGACAACAAGGAATAGCCAATTCTCCAAGTGCGTATCCTCTGTGCCCTGCATGACCGCACTATTCATCGTTGTAATTCTGCGGCACTATATTTCTCTTGGCAAGGTTCGGTCGAATCGGAGGGTAATGTGCGGTTCGAAGGACTCCTGGAGTTTTGATGTGAGAAGCTTCCAAGTTTGGGTGTGACGGCATGCGACTTAGTAGTAGGGAGCTAAAAGAAACTACCTTTCAAGATGGGTTATATCTATATATCGGTATGTTATCTACGGGAGCAAGCTCCGCCCCCTCAGTCCGAACCCCGGCATCTCTTTGTTTTTTCTTGTAGCACCACGCATATGTAGTCCTCGTCCCGAATGACTACAGGGGCCGCTGCATCATGATCTCATGAACGTATTAGTGTCCGGGATGCATAAAGAGGAGTGGACAGCCATATGCAGAATGGCCCAGGCTATACTCAGAATGGTCCAGGCTATACCGAGAATGGCCCAGGCTATACCGGAATGGACTAAACATAGAGATATCAGCAGGCCCCCCCGCTTCCACTTCCGGGTCTGTATATTCCTTTAGCTGCCAATTCCACCTCGTCTTCTTTCGCCAGGCCAATCTCGGTACTTCTTGGTCTGTATTAATATTGAGACAACTATAAGAGGGATGGCACCGCGTGCTACAAGGCAAAGCGGCTTTAACACAGCTACATTGTCGGGTTCGCCATTTGGCTTTGCATTTGCATGAGTTCTATCATAGAGTTAGTATTCCTGTATGTGTGTGAAGTAGTGATGTGGGAAAAAGCCTCTGGATGCAAACTTAGAGCAGTGTGGCGTGCAGCTTCTCATAGTGTACCATATTCAAGTGCAATGTCAGACCATTCGGACTCAGAATTGCAAACATTAAAGCTTCTCAGAATCTGAATATTGGGTGCATTAAAAGAGTCTGGAATGCGCTTCAGCTCACGGGGTTGGGTAATGCCGATTTAATAACCCATAGGTGGTTAGTACTACATACCGATCGGGATGTGGCATGCGAAGCACCAAACAGTAGAGCCGCCGGTCATCAGTACCATGCGGGGAATATGGACAGTAACAATATCACCTATACTAAATACCTCAATCTGGTGCTGTTGCTCATACCTTTTAACCATATTTTGTCGAACTTTGGCTGTGTTTTGTTGCACACTGTTCACTATCTGAAATGGTTGATGCGTAGCTTCCTCGGACTCAGTATCTCTCTTAGACTCCGTATCCGTGCTAGAATTCCTTTTGGATGCTGCAACCTGTCGGATTGAGAAATGTGTAGGGTCATCTCCATTGCCTTGAAAATATATATTTGCTTCCCCCCCCCCTTCTTTCAACTCGATTTTCGCATACATACTATCTAGTATATGGCAAGACCGCGCATCTCTGGGTGGTGACCCGGCTAGATCCAACCCCTCAGCCGCGATAGCCGCGTATCTACGTACAAGACCAGATACCCCCCTATATATATGTACTTTTTACCCGCTTTCTCAATTGTGTGAATAGAAGTAGAAGCGATTGTGATATGTTGTTTCAAGCAGCCCGTAAAAATGATTCAGGTGGATAGATACTCGGCTAATTCTGTGTGTGTATATGGGCATGGTGTAGTAAGGTAAACATATTGGGGGTAATACCTCACGCTTTCTAAGATCAATGATACTCATGCGTACCACCACTACCACTATAGACTTTGGATCAACAAGTAGAGTAAATGCCTATGTATCATTACGGAGCGCAGGGGCATCAACATACTATGATATGTGCATGGTATTTCATAAAAAAAACCCCCAAAAAGATGGCCGGAGAAAACATACAGCCCATAGACTCTCTCTTCCTCTCTTTTTTTCTCCCTCTTGCAACCACCTTCGCCTTCGCCGAGTCCCATTATGTATACGGGCAAAACCACCCTCTAAGAAGGTAGGTAGCCTAAAAGCCCCCCGGGGCTCAACACCAGCAAAGGAAAGCCAAAAGACTACCCATCCGCACCAAGCTACATCAGTCCATCAGCAATACCCCATACCCCATACCCCATACACCCAGCAACTAAGCCTCGCCTCACCGCTTCCAATTGTGTTTATTTAGCCCGGTCGGCAGTTCCAGACAGGAAAAATTAAATTAAAACTTCGAGATTTCTGCAGCTCGTGGAGAAGCTTAACCTCGGGCGAATCATATGTACCCAAGCGGACAGATAATGGCCTCTGAACTATCAAAAGTGAAAGAAGGGGAAAAAAACATAGAAAGTACAATAGAGCATGGAAACCGGGTATGAGAGAACTATGCAGTTGAAACGAGCTTCTCCAGATTAGCCTGGTGTCCACCTCCAGTCGACATCCATATTAGCATGCGGAACTTGGGGCTAAGCACCAAACTGAATGAATGGCGCCCAATACAACGGCTGCAAAGGCTTCTGTTTCATCAACTTCGTAATTGCAGTATGGTAGGATACCGCCACATTACCCGTCTGACTGAGAATAGAATAGAATTCCGCTGCCATCTCCTGACAAGCCTGATCATCTGATGGCCATAATGTCCCAATGACATGAACAAACCCAGCGATGTGAAAGGAGCTCACAATATGAGTACCTTCATCAAGGAGCTCTGGCGGATCGGTATTTGCAGTACTGCATGCTGAGAGGTAGGCTAGGTTCGCTGCCGGTAATTTCAGAGCTGCAATATCCTTGACACGGAGCTTGTCAACCGATTCTGTGCGTTCCTTGAGAAGCAATAGATGACTGTCGGCAGGATTGAGAGAAGAAACCCCATGGCAAGCAAAGTGAGCAGTATCATACCGCGGGAGGACCTGAAGTACACGTTCAGCAGTTGGCCTTTCGAGTATTTCTATGGTACTGAAACCCCGGAGGTTGTGTATGATTTGAGCTGCCTCGTCAGTAACACCCAAAGGGCTTTCCCCTGGTGTTGTGGGCATGGTTACGAGTAGCAGCGATGAATTCTGCTCACATTGCCGAGACCGTGAATATTGAAGTGACCTGATAGTGTTAATATTAGCTACAGCGCGGTATGAGGCTACCTATAGCTTACCTGATAGTAGATGTGTATGATGGAAGGCAATATCGAAGGATTGCCTTATGAATGCCGCTTTTGTTAAATTTTGCAGCTGCATGAATCGGTGCGTTTGCCATAATGCCTACTCCAATCCACCAGATCCGGGGCAATGGGTCAACCTCCATGGGGTAAAAGCCTAGCTCCTTTAGCACTGGTTGTACAGCAGCCTTCCATAGCCATTCCAGTAACTCTCTCTTGTAGTCGTTGTCATTTCCAGCAATGCTCCTAGTGTAGTGCAATGTCATTAATGCATGCGAAAGCCGCGGCAAAGCAATGCTTCTCACTTCTGCTGTTGTAATAAGGATGGCATCACTCCGAAGCTCTGTAACATTCAGCACTACAATTGGCCCTTCTTGCGCTGCTGACAATAGATGGGACTCGGATTCTGCACGTAGGAAATTTTCAAATTCTGGTTGCTGACGAATTTGCACAAGTATATCATCAAGACCTTGTGCCGCCTTATTCCTTCTGCGAATTGTAGATTGCTGAACCCGCAGGCGTTCGCTCACTGACATATCCGAGGATATCGATGCAAGGGAGGGCATGGGTGAGTCTAGTTCCTGGCGTAAGCAATCAAAGTCTGCACCCAGCATTGGATGATGCTCCATCAGGTCTGATATATCACTCCGGTAGTCAAGAAGCTGGCCATTTGTAACACTGCGGCCTAACTCTAGCAGTCGTAAAGCCTCCAGTGGTGACTCACCAGCTTCCAATGACACAGAAGTAGCAAGGGAGGCTAGACCATAGAGTTGTCCTATAATATATTGCTGATCTTCTCGTTCTAGCGACCTCGAACTTGCTAGGGGCATTAGATGAACGGCTTTGCGTAAGAGGGAGCAAGCACTTGACAGATCTTTTACCAACGGACCAAAAACCAATAATTTTGCTGCACATAAAGCGGCTTTTATACGCACCAATATGGGGGTAGTGATAACGCTCCAGGAGTCAAGCCATGCAGTGAGAGCGGCCTCTAAGGGCTCGAAATTTCCGGTTTGTACATATTGGCTGATCAAATAGTCCGCAAGGTTGTTCAAGTATATGGCTCGGTCAGGGTGGTCCTGTGAGGTTGCTTCCACTGCTTCCTCTGATCTAGCAATGGCGCCCTCCAAGTCTTGCAGATTCTGAGTTCGTTCATATCGGGTGCTCATATGGCCCCCAAGGTTATTTGATCGTCTTGCTCGGTCAGGGTGATCCTCTGGTGTTGCCTGCACTGCAGCCTCTGATGTAGCAATGGCGCCCTCCAAGTCTTGCAGATTCCCAGTTCGTTCATATTGCCTGCTCAAATGGACCCCAAGGTTATCCAACCATCTTGCTCGGTCAGGGTGATCCTCTGGTGTTGCCTCCACTGCGGCCTCTGATCCAGAAATGGCAGCCTCCAAGTCTTGTAGGTTTCCAGTTCGTTTGTATCGGCTGCCCAAAAAGATCCCAAGATTGCTCAAGTAGTTTGCTCGGTTAATAGAGTGACCCTCTGGAGTTGCTTCCACTGCCGCCTCTAATCTAGAAATGGCGGCCTCCAAGTCCTGCAGATTTCCAGTTTGGTAATATCGGTTGCTCAAATGGGTCCCAAGATTGCTCAAAACTCTTGCTCGATCAGGGTGATCCTCTGGGGTTGCCTCAACTGCGGCCCCTGATCTAGCAATTGCAGCCTCCAAGTATTGTAGGTTTCCAGTTCGGTCATATCGGATGCCCAAATGGTTCCCAAGATTGTTCAACAGTGGTGCTCGATTATGGTAATCCTCTGGTGCTGCCTCCACTGCAGCCTCTGATCTAGCAATGGCGGACTCCAAGTCCTGGAGATTTCCAGTTCGTTCATATCGGTTACTCAAATAGTTCCCAAGATTTCCCAACCAGGCTGCCAGATTAGGGTGATCTTCTGGGGTTGCCTGCACTGCTGCCTCTGATCTAGCAATAGCAGCCTGCAAGTCTTGTAGTTTTCCAGTTCGTTTGTATCGGCTGCATAAATGGATCGCAAGATTGTTCAACCCCTCTGCTAGATCAGGGTGATCCTCTGGTGTTGCCGCCACTGCCGCCTCTGATTTAGAAATGGCGCCCTCCAGGTCTTGGAGATTCCCAGCTCTTCCATATCGACTATTCAAATATATCCCAAGATTGTTCAGCCATGTTGCCCGGCGAGGGTGATCCTCTGGGGTTGCCTCCAGTGCTGCCTCTGATTTAGAAATGGCGCCCTCTAGGTCTTGGATATTCCCAGCTCTTTCGTATCGCCTGCTCAAATGGCTCCCAAGACTGCTCAACCAGGTTGCTCGGTCAGGGTGATCCTCTGGTGTTGCCTGCAATCCAGCCTCTGATATAGCAATGGCGGCCTCCAAGTCTTGCAGGTTTCCAGTTCGGCCATATCGGATGCCCAAATGGTTCCCAAGATTGTTCAACAGTGGTGCTCGATTATGGTAATCCTCTGGGGTTGCCTCCACTGCAGCCTCTGATCTAGCAATGGCAGCCTCCAAGTCCTGCAGGTTTCCAGTTCGTCTATATCGCCTCCCTAAACGGGACCCAAGATTGACTAACCATGTTGCTCTGTCAGGGTGATCCTCTGGGGTTGCCTGCACTGCAGTCTCTGATCTAGCAATGGCGGCCTCCAAGTCTTGTAGGTTTCCAGTTCGATCATACCGCCTGCTCAAATGGCCCCCAAGGTTATCCAACCGGCTTGCTCGGTGAGGGTGAACCTCTGGGGTTGCCTCCATTACAGCTTCTGATACAGCAATGGCGGCCTCTAAGTCTTGCAGGTTTCCAGTTCGGTCATATCGAGTGCCCAAATGGGTCCCAAGATTGCTCAACCATCTTGCTCGATCAGGGTGATCCTCTGGGGTTGCCTGCACTGCTGCCTCTGATCTAGCAATAGCAGCCTCCAAGTCTTGTAGGTTTCCAGTCCGTTTGTATCGGCTACTCAAACACTTCCCAAGATTGTTCAACCGCTCTGCTTGATCAGGGTGATCCTCTGGTGTTGCCTCCACTGCTTCCGCTGATAGGGTTATGGCGGCCCCCAAGGCCCGGAGATTTCCAGTTCGCTCATATCTGTAATAAAAGCTCACCCCAACATGGGCAAAAAACTCTGCCCGCATAGGATAACCCTCTGGCATCCGGTCCATTAATGTTTCCACTGCCGTGAATATATCATCGACGCCCTCCATCTTCTAGGCCCCTCGTCCTATATTGTCCTATGCAGATAACATGAGCGTCAGACTAAATCATAGATCGAATCTTCGAGGCTAAAGGACATGTATACCTGCCGTTAAAAGTAATCGGCCGCGGTTTCCCGTAGCCATACACTGGGGTCGTGTGGCAGTGTTTGGCGTGGGTCCTAAATAAATTTCTCCTTAGCCAGGCAAATTCTCCACCAGAATTACTCATAGACCCCAAGTACCAATTGTGTATAAATCGCTAATTCGATATGAATACAAGTATTATCTTAGCTGCCACCCTCGCAACGGGGCCTGGGTTATTTGTTAACGCTGCTTGAGGAAAATTGTCGTGCCTTCGAGATGTAGTGCAGTTCGTTTCGGTGGTCGTTATTTAATGATGTTATACCCGGAAATGGGAGCTACCTTATATCTTTCCCGGAATTCGAAGAACCGCAGTCTCCACGTTTATCCCTGCATTGACTAAGCCCTCTGAGTACACCGCGGCGGCCATCTGAGCCGTTCGTGATCAGGCGATGTTACCTCGGATACTCAAGGCTCACTTCTACCGACCGATGGAAGCGATAGGGGTGTTCAAATTCTTCCCTCCACCGTCAACCTTACAAGGTATCTACTATACTATGAGATTCGGGAAGGCAGGGCAGCCTTTCTCCAGCTGAGCAATGATGTACGAAAGTCCACAATTATGTTGTTCACACATCATGCCAGGTTGCGGCAGTGTGCCGTAGCGGGCTGTGCAGTTCGAATTGAAATGGACCAACTACCGGAATACCTATGTATTGTACCTAAGTACTCGGTGGAGCAAATCTCCCCTAGATTAAGATCTTCATGTATACCATTTGTCCGATAAGGTGGTAAACCGTAGGCTTTTCTACATCTTTGGAGAGATTGCCCTGTCTCTCCTGAATCACAGTATATACCGGGAAGAATTTCACAACCTTATTTCTGCATGTGACTGTGTGTCCCTGGAAATGCCCTCCATGTGATAGTTATTGTTCGCCGATAGCTCAGTGGGATAAGCCGTTTCCAAGGCTCACCCACTGTCTTCAGCCAAGGCTTCCTAGCCATGTAGTTAGAATCGCAATGGGCTACTTGCGCTAACTACATGTTCTCGGACATCAACTAAAGTTTCCATGCGCAGCACTAGCACCGATCAATAGGCGGAGGGACAAGGCGGATTCTAAATTGCAAAACCCAGCGCTAGCGATTGATCTAAATGCATTGATTGCACCAATATCAATAGGGTATGGGCAACAATGTTCTTTTAGTGAGACTGGATAGTCGTAAAGCACTATATGTACATCAAAATCTATAAATACTATACTCAGTTTAATTTCGTTGATAAAAACATCCATTGTACGGTTTGTGGAACCAAATTACTGCGTACCTACACCAGGTTAGTGCCAAGACTAAACGCAAGCTTTGGGTAGTTGAGCTAGTCCCGTTTTAGAGTCATTGCGACCCAGGATAGACTACCGCCATTTCTAGGTACGGTAGCACCTATTCTACTGAACGTGTCACTATGTTAGTGCCATTCGGTGAGGTTGGTTGGTTGTATTCATTACTCCTATGTGAGTCCAGTTATGGACCATGAGGAGCCTCTCGGAGGCCCGAGAGGTTTCAGGGGGGCGACTCTACCCTATCTTGTCTGGTTGGCACAAGCTCACCCTATCCTTCACTACTAAGGCCCATTTGGGACTAGTCTCAGTTTGAACCTCACTGACTAAGCATTAGTAACGACAAACCCATGCTCCTGGTTGAGGGAGGCAGGATTCGAGCCTATGAAGCATTTCACCAGGATGGCTCCCAACTACACCATCCACTCCCTCGCCATTCGGTGAGGAAACGGCGCGCAGAGTACATACCCCACCGCCCTCTGAATATCACTAATGTAATATAGCTTAGCACAATCGGACCTCTTGCCCAACTCTTAATCACCGACATAGGGACGTAGATTTTACCTTAATTCCGAGTGTTCAATTGATCATGACTCCCCGGTCCTCCAACTACACATCAACCTAATGTACAGGGCACTAGTATTCACCTGTGAAGTATTACGCATAAGCCCAATCCACTCTCCGAAAGAATGTTTTACAGTGAAAGTGTCCTTAGCGGGAATAAGCTTTAATGGATCGTAGGCTCTAGGCGGTGCCTACCTCCACCATTCTCTGCCCTCCTCGTCGCTTGCCTCCACTCCTTGCCACCATCGCTCCTTCTACTTCTGATTCCATACCGTTAGTATTAAATAGTTTTACACAGAGGTTTTTGGTTTATGTGCAGGCATTCGCTATCAGGAGTACGGGTATTTATTGGAGGAAATTATCAACACTCTAGCGTTCATCTGGCTTTTGAAACAATAGATGGCATCTAAACGCCAGAGATACATACACCCACAGATGTCGCTTCTTACACTGTCATAACAACCAGCCTCCATTCGCCGAGTCTCATTGTTTGATATATTGCGCTCCTCCGACTCTAGAAAGTCTCCTCTAGCTCCTCCGGCAAATGTAGGAAGTAAAAGGCCATCTCCAGCGAAGCCACCTCAATCTTGACTGTGGGGATCTAAGCACAACGTTAATCTTGGGGCTCTATAGCCGAATAATGCTAATGGAGACTCTCGATCCGCAAACGGGATTCTATGTATATACATAAAAAGATCAAGAGTTTCGTGTCGAATGTTGGCCTCAAGCCAGATCCCTCTCTCTTGCCTAGCTTCAAACTCAGCCGATCGCACAATAAGCCACTTTGCCATACCTCTCATATCCTTCATGTATCAGGACCACCGAGTCCATAGTCTGATTCCTAAGTCAGCTTTAAATTTCGCGATAGATTATTGACTTCTGGTAGGTATCCTACTCTGGTTCGGGGTATCCATAACTTCCTGAGTGAGTGATGCCGGTTGGCATGTTTTAGCAATAGTGGTAGCCCCCTTCCCGATACTGATAACTACGCTTACAAGTTAAGACGACAACTGGAGGGGCGATATTGTATTGTCTAGGCAGAGGTTCCCACGAGCAATATTTTTCCAACACCGCGAAATAGCACCTTATCCACCTACATGCACAGATGAAAGCGGAAAGCGGAAACCGCAGGAGTTTTACCAACTTATAGCTATATTATTATCATTAAGCACAAAGCGCCGTAATTGCCACTTTATAACCCGCTGCCCCAGGCAACCTCTTACTTCCAGATGAACCTCTCTCACCAGCGTGTCGCCCGAATTAGGCCATAACGAGCCACCCACCCTACCAATTGCATCTCTTCATGTGCGAGGTAGACTTGCCAGCTGATGGTCATTCACTTGACCCTAGTACTGGCAAGTTTTCTGGGCCAAAGCAGAGATTTTCGGGGCAGTGGGCAAAGTGAGAAATTGTCTCTTAGTGATTGCCGCAGTCTTAGAGGTGGGCGGGGGTTGTTTCGGGCCATTGGACTGTAATAGCTTCCTGTGAATTTCCTACTTTGGTTTGGCTAGACTGTATTCAAGGGGTTGTAGAGTTTATATTACTCTAGGCTTCAATATTTCTGAAGGTCGCCCATACCTCAGGATAGATTTGTCAACGTTAGGATCCCACATCAGTTCAGAAGAGAGGACCACTCATGCCATCTCTAGGTTAGCATTATACAGGTTTCTATACAAGCTCAGTGCTCACCCTAATAACTGTGCCTGTGTGTCAAAGCTAAACCTACCGTGCCATTACCAAACCAAAAAACTCATATACCTACACGCTCCCACCCGGAATAAGTCTGGGAGGTGCGGAGGTTGAATACGGCTGGTATTAATTTCCACCCCGCCGAATCAGTTGCCAGTTTGAAGTCACAGTCAATGGAGCACTGATTACTTTGAGAGCTGACGGGTGTATATTTGATAATGTCGGGTAATCTTCTTCCACCCCCACTCCCGACCGAGAACAACGCAAGGAAACCGAAGCCCCCTATCATCTCTCGATAATCCTGATGTGTGAACCACCAAAAACAAAATAAGCAATATAGAAAATAGGGAGTAGAAAACGGAAACGGAAACGGCGTGAGAACCACTGAAAAGGACTGCTCCTCCCCATTCACATCATCAGCCAAAATCAGACACCCTGAAGACACCACTCGTACCTATCAATTCTTAGCGCTCACATCTCTGTTAGCATACGTAGCTTGGGCAAACAGAAACCTAAATGTAGAATACCTACCCCGAGGTCTCTTAAGCTCCAAAGTGAATGAATGGTGCCCAATACTTCGGCTGTGAAGGTTTCTCTTTCATTAATCCCATAATTGCGGTACGGTAAGATACTGCCACATCATCCGTCTTGCTGAGCGCGGAATAGAAATCCACTGCCATCTTCTGACAAGCCTGGTCTTGCGATGGCCATAATGTCCCAATGACGTGGACAAACCCAGCAATATGAAACGAGCTCACGATATGGGTTACCTCATCAGCAAGCGTTGACGAAGTACTCTCAGCGGTACTGCAGGCTGAGAGATAGGCTAGCTTTGCTGCCGGTAACTTCAGTGCTGCAATATCTTTGACACGAAGCCTGTCAACCTCCTCTATACGTTCCTTAAGAAGCAACAAATGACTGTCCGCAGGATTTATTGCAGAAACCCCATGACAAGCGAAGTGAGCAATACTATAACCTGGAAGCACCTGAAGCACACCTGAGGCAGTTGGCCTGTTGAGTATTTCCACGTTAACGAAATCCCGAAGTCTGTGATTGATTTCATCTGCCTCTCTCGTAACACCAGGCAAAGAATCTTCCCCAGGTGTTGTGGGCATGGTTACTATCAGCATCGATGTATTTGTCTGGCGACATTGCAATTCTCGAGACCGTGAATATTGAAGTGCCCTTATAGCTATAGCGTTAGTATAAGCTATAGAATTACTCTGGCATATATATAAACGCTGGGGATGAGGCTAGCTTACCTGATGGTAGATGTGTATGATGGAAGGCAATACTGGAGGGTTGTCTTCTTAACGCGCGCATTCTGGAAATTCGCAGCTGCATGAATCGGTGCCTTCGCCATGAGGCCTACTCCAATCCACCAGATCCGAGGCAAGGGGCAGACTGCTTTAGGGTAATATCCTAGATCCTGTAGTACCGGTTGTACAGCAGCCTTCCACAGCCATTCCAACAACTCTCTCATAACCTTGTCGTCACCAGTTCTTGCGCCGCAATACTTAATCATTGAATCAAAGGTGAGGCGCGGCAAAGCAATGCTTCTCACTTTTGCTTTAGTAACAATGATAGCGTCACTACGAAGCTTTGTGGCATTCAATACGACAATTGGTCCTTCTTGTGCTGCTGACAATAGATACGCCTCGGATTCTGCACGTAAGAAGTTTTCGAATTCTGGTTTCTGGCGAATTTGTACAAGGATACTGTCAAGATCGCTTGCAACCTTATCCCTTCTGCGGATTATAGATTGCTCGGACTGCATGAGAAGATCCATCGACATATCTGAGGATTCGAAAGAAGGAAAGGGGGAGTCTAGTTCCTGGCGTAAGGAATCAAACTCTTTAGCCAACATTGGATGACGCTTCATTAGGTCCGATATGTCGCTCCTGTATTCGAGAAGCCGGCCATTTGTAACATTGCGACCTAACTCTAGCCACCGTAAGGCCTCCAATGGTAGCTCTCCAGCTTCCAAGGATACAGAAGCAGCAAGAGAGACTAGACCGGTGAGTTTTTCCAGAATGTATTGCTGATCCTCTCGTTCCAAGGATCTAGAGGTGGTCAGGGGCATGAGATGAATAGTATTGCGCAACATTGAGCAAGCTCTTGACAGATCTTTGACTACAGGCTCAAAAACCAAGTTATTTGCAGCCTTAAAGGCTGCTAGTATGCGTGTTAACGTAGGGGTATTGATTGTCTGCGAGGAGGCAACGTGTGCAGCAAGAGCTGCCTCCAAGTCCCTACACTTCCCAGTTTGTTCATATCTGAGATTCAAAAGGTTCCCGAGATTTCTCAACCATCCTGCTCGGGTAGGGTGACCGACTGGTGATGCCTGCACCGCTACTTCTAACTGGCAGATGGCGGCATCCAAGTCTTGGAGATTTCCACTGTAAAAATATCGGCGGCCTAAATTGCTCCCAAGATTGCTCAACAGTCCTGCTCGGTCCGTGTGACCCTCTGGGATTGCCTCTACTGCTGCCTCCAAGCTAGAAATGGCTGCTTCCAAGTCCTGCGGCTTTCCAAGTCGTAGGTGTCGACTGCTATAACTGTTTCCAAGGTTGTTCAACCATCGCGCTTGGTCAATGTGATTCTCAGGTGTTGCGTTCACTGCTTTCCCTAAGCTAGAAATAGCTACCTCCAAGTCTTGCAGATCCCCAAGTCGGTCATATCGACTGCTCAAACAGTTCCCAAGGTTACTCAGTCGGGATGGGGAGTCAATGTGATCTCCTGGAGTTGCCTCTACTGCTGCCTGTGATTGGGCAATGGCACTCTCTAAGTCTGACAGATGTCCAGTTCGTTCATACCGACTGCTCAAAAGAATGCTGAAACTGTCAAAGCGGGCTGCTCGGTCAGGGTGGTCGTCTGGGGTTGCCAACACTGCTGCCCCTGATTGCACAATAGCCGCCTCTAGGTCTTGTAGGTTTCCAGTATGTTTATATCTGCTACCCAAATGGTTCCCGAGGTTGCACAACCGTTCTGCTCGGCGAGGGTGATTTTCTGGTGTTGCCTCCATCGCTGCCTCTGATCGGGCGATGGCGGCCTCCAAGTCCTGCAGATTCCCAACCCGTTTATATCGGCTGCTGAGATGGCTCCCGAGGTTGCTCAACCATCCTCCTCGGGATGGGTGATCCTCTGGAGTTGCCTTCACTGCTGTTTCCAGGCTATCAATAGCTTTCTTCAGGTCTTCCAGATTTCCGAGTCGTTCAAATCGGAGGCTTAAATTGGCTCCAAGATTGTTCAACCGTCTTGCTAAATCAGAGTTGCCATCTGGTGTTGCCTGCACTGCGGCCTGTGAGTAGGCAATAGCGGCCTCCAGGTCATCCAGATTTGCAGTACGTTGATATCTGAGGAACAAATGTTTCCCGAGATTATGCCACTGCCATGCTAGGTCAGTGTGGCCCTCTGGTGTTGCCTTAACTCCTGCCTTTGATCGCGCGATGGCGTCCTGTAGGTATTGCAGATCCCCAGTGCGTTCATATTTGCAGCTCAAATGGCTCCCAAGATTGCACAACCGTTCTGCTAGGCAAGTGTGTTCCGTTGGTGTGGCTTCCACTGCTGCTTCTAATCTAGCGATAGCTGCATCCAAATCCTGTAGATTTCCAAGTCGCCCGTATCGCTTGCCCAGATTATTACCAAGATTGCTCAACCACCCAGCTCGGTCAGGGTGATCCTCTGGTGTTCCCTCCACTGCTGACTCTATACTAGCAATAGCATCCTGCAAATCCTGTAGATTTCCAAGCCGTTCGTATCGAGTGCTAAAACAATTTCCAAGATTGTTCAATCGCCCTGCTCGGCCAGCGTGATCCTTCGGTGTTGTCTCTACTGCTGCCTTTGAATTCTCAATGGCTACCTCCAAGTCCCATAGATTTCCAAATCGTTTATATCGGCTGCTTATGTGGTTCCCAAGATTGCTTAACCAGATTGCTAGGTCAGGGTGATTCTTTGGGGTTGCATCTACTGCTGCTGCTGATCGAGCAATGGCTGCCTCCAAGTCCTGTGGATTTCCAGTTCGTTCATATCGGCAGCCTAAATAGCACCCAAGACCATTCAACCTTGCCGCTAAGCCAGGGTGACTATCTGGAGTTGTCTCAACTGCTGTCTCCGACCAGGCAATGGCAGCGGTCAGGTCCTGCAGATTTCCGGTCTGTTCATATCTGCTGCTAAATTGGTTCGCAAGGTTGTCCAGCATTGCTGCTCGAGTAGGGTGACCCACTGGTGTTGCCTCCACTGCGGCCTCTGACCGGGCGATGGCGGCCTCTAAGTCCCGAATATTCCCAGTGCGCTGATATCGGCTGTGTAAAAGATTCCCCAGATTGCACAACAGTCCGGCTCGAGCGATGTGAGCCTCTGGCGTTGCCTCCACGGCTGCCTCTAAGCTAGCAATGGCTGTCTCCATGTCCTGTAGATTTCCAAATCGCTCGTATCGGCTACTCAAATGGTATCCAAGATTGCTCAACTGAACTGCTCGGTCAGGGTGATCCGCTAGTGTTGCCTTCACAGCTGCCTCTGATCTAGCGATGGCTGCCTCCAAATCCTGCGTATTTCCAGTGCATTGATATCGTGTGCTCAAATGGTTCCCAAGGCTGCGCAGTATCCGTGCTCGGGTAGGGTGTCCCTCCGGTGTCGCCCCCACTGCTGCCTCTGATCGAGCGATAGCGCCCTTCAAGTCCTCTAGATTACCAAACCGCTTAAATCTGCTACACAAATGGATCCCAAGATTATCTAACCGGACTGCTCGGTCAGGGTGATTGTCTGGTGTTACCTCCACTGCTGCCTCTGATCTAGCAATGGCGTCCTCCAGGTCCTGCAGATTTCCAGTTCGTTCATACCGTCTGATCAAATGGATCCCAAGGCTGTCCAACATCAGTGCTCGGTTAGGGTGACCCTCCGGTGTTGCCTCTGCTGCCGCCGCTGATTGGGTGATAGCTGCCTCCAAGTCCTGCACATTTCCAAGTCGTCTATATCGGCTGCCCAAATGGTTTCCAAGATTATCCAACCGGGCTGCTTGGTCAGGGTGGTCCTCAGGTGTTATCTTCACGGCTGCCTCTGAGAGGGTAATGGCGGTCTCCAAGTCCTCCAGATTTCCGAGTCGTTCATATCGGCTGCTCAAATGGTTCCCAAGATTGTCCAGCATTCGTGCTCGGTCAGGGTGACTCTCTGGTGCAGCCTTTACTGCTTTCTGTAATTCGATGATAGCGGCTTCCAAGTCCGGCAGATTGCTTGTTCGTCCATATCGGCTGCCCAAATGGACCCCAAGGACGTTCAATAGTCCTGTCCACTCCGGGTGACCCTCGGGTGTTTCTTCCACCTCTGTCTGTAATCCCGTAATAGCAGTCTCTGTGTTCTGCATCCTCATATCCTTCTATGTAGATACTATGAAAGTCAGACTAAGTCACCATATATTCGACACTGAGGAAAATACATACCTGCCGGTTAAAGATTCCCTGTATAAGGAGAATTACACAAAGTTCACCCTGAGAAGTATAGCGCGTTTAGAATGACCTGTAAATAAAATTCCACGTTAGCTACATAAAAACGGAAGTACCTATCGATCTTACATACTGCTTTATATCACTGGTCGAATAAGTGTATGATCTTAGGCAAACTCCCATACCATGGGTTCTGGTTATTTGTTAAGTATAACGGCGCTCAAGGGCAATTGGCGTATCTTCCGTAGGTAACACTCAGTTGTGCTGTATTTGGGTATGGAGCAATGGACTGGGAACGTTCAACCCGTCGACCTATCTTATACCTTTGCACTTCCGGTGCGGGCTAAGCCATCCGACCCCACGGGAGACCATGAGGAGAAACTCAAAATATGTCGGCAGTGCAAGGCAGATAAGCACAGCCCACGCGCGTCATTGTTGCACAATGAATTAAACGAGATATGATGATGATTTACAAGTACTATCCTGAAGATTCTTCAGCTATAGGTCCGATAAGGCGGTGCTTAGTTTCCAGACTTAATTGTAGGTTTTCTACAATTGCACTGATATTCACAACTAGAGGTCAAGTTGAGACAATATTGAGCAGATGCTAAAAAATTACCCTACCATCAACGTCGGTGGCAGGGTTGGATCACTAGCGTAAAAGATCCTCTCACGTCGCCCACATTACCCGTGTAGTTTTCCTCCGTAGTTACACCACTTGGGGTGAAAAAGGGTACCCTAGAATGGTTTTCCATGCAAGATAGAGAGCATAGAGGTCCGGTCATAGCCCAGAGCTGACTGCCGGTTACCGGGAAAACTGGGAATTAAGACTCCTTGTCTGTACTGACATTTCTAGCACTAATACTAATCCTACATACGGCACTTTCTGCAACATATCTAGGTACTCCATATCTTCATCAGAATCCAACGTATCGGTAGTATTTTCAATCTGCCATAGCCCGGCTGGCAAGCCAGGAGGTATAGAAATACCTGCCTCTTAAAAGACCATGCTTGAAGTATGTACCTATGTAGTATTAGCGCTAGAAATGTCTCAGTACAGACAAGGAGTCTTAATTCCCAGTTTTCCCGGTACTTGACTTAAAAAAAAACTAAAAAAAACATAGACCCGGGAGGAATGATTGCAAGCCACAGCGGAAGGGTTCGAAAGTGACATGACCATGCAGCTCGAATCGCAATTGGTCACTCGTGCCAAGCATGTACCCGAATTATGCATCCACAAAAGATTATGGACTGACACAGCAGATCTTTACCAGTTGAAGCTCACAATGCATTGAGCAAGATCACCCGTGTAAGTCATTGAGGGGTGTTTGCTACAGTAGTGTCTCGGATTTTTCAGATCTGAGACTACCTTCTAAAAATCCGAGACACCGCTAGCAAATCACTCGATGATTGAGTAGAGGGCGGAGGGTTCAAAGGCGGTACCGGTAGATCCACATAGCCCCTCAGGCGGAGATATGCATAACCGCTCTTAAGTTGGGTTATGACACTTGCATAGCCTGATTCCAAGCTGGTTGCCCCGGGGGCTGTGTGAACAGCCATGCTGGATGGAGGTGCCTTGAATTCAGAGATCTAGACATAGCCTGATTACAAGCTAGGTAGTTGCCTTGCGGGCTGTGTGAACAGTTCAGTTGTAAGATTGGGGTGCCTTGCATTCAGAGGTCTAACCATAGCCTGATCACAAGCTAGTTGCCTTGCGGGCTGTGTGAACAGCCTTGGAGTTGTCTTGTATTCGGAGATCTAAATATACGTCGGGGCTGTGAACAGCTCTGTTGAAAGATGAAGGTGCCATGTATTAGGGGGTCTAGAAGCCTCGCGTTCATGGAGTAGGCTGGTGTTCATGGAGAGTACTTGAATTTATTCGGAGGAGGGAGGTTCTTGGATTTGGCTGCAAGGGGAACAGGGAAAATTGGGGTATACAATCAGGTAATCTATTCAATTTTACGTAGCTATGTTATCCCAGGTGGGATAATGGTGCTGGCATATGCAATGTGAAAGCTTATTGCATATCAGCACTGGTATTAGCTACTCGAGTGTATCTTCCTAGGGTATTCAGTGCTTTCAAATTCTGCAACCGTGGTTTTCTTCCAGTTCCTCCAGGCGCTGGAATGGCGCCGACGAGGTGGGTGTTACCGAAATGAGGAGATTGCCGGTGAATTGAACCCAGAATTCAAGTTCTTCACCGCCCACATCGACATTCATTTCTCGATCCTCCAATCATTCTCAGACACCATTGTTATATTGTGTATCTGAATTCTTCAAGCTTATAAGCATAGATACCGATCCACTTCGAGCTCAACAAGCGGTTATTCCCTGTCATGAGCTAGAGGCTCGGGCGATCCGCTAGTACCGTGTCTCTGACCTTCAATTCTCCAGGCTTATCAAAGTGAATTTTATTTCGTATATGGCGGTGGATAGTCGCCATCTCATTAATCCATGACAGGGGACAGCGTCTTGTGGTCTTCTCAAACGTGAATTGTCTGTGGGTCCCAGCTGTATAGGGATTGGAACCCCAAAGGTGGCGGATATCGGTCGGCGTGTGCAATGCACCAAATAGTTAGGCTATAGAGTATAATATTCTCAAAAACTCCCGTATGGTTGATGCGGGCTTGTATATAAGCTATTCAACATAGTATATCTATCTAGGGCTTCAATTCCAACTGAAAACCGGAATGTGAGCTAGTTCATGCCCTCCAAATACTGTTCTCTGAATAATTTCCAAAAAAATAACCCCTCTATCCGACCGTACCTTTCTTACATAACTTCTGTAGCAAGTCGCATGCACCCCTGCCTACGCTGCGTTAGGAAATACCACATATGTATCATATATCCCTAAGATTTAGGCCTATTTGACTGAGAAACAGTTGAGATATGCCTAAAACCGGTTTGGGCGGTTTGCTGGTGATGAGCGGCTTCTCTGTCTTTACGTAATGCATCTTTGGCACTCCCAGTTTCGGGATACAGGTCACAATGAGCTCAGTTTGGCTAAATTTATGAGTTGACGGGCATACCTTGTGTAATGTCAAGGATTGCTCTGTATATCTGCAGTGAATAACCTACGGGAGCGATGGATTATAGTGCCTAATTTTTTGGTGGTATCATCGGGCATATGTCTTTCTCTGTCGGTTGACTTGTGCGTTCCAGGAATCTAGTCTACTCACAGTACCCTGTACATCTTCGCTATTAGCTTGGGTTGAGGCGCAGCACTCATTTTTGCCTACGGCATAATTTAAGAGTAGAAGACTACTTCTTGTGCAACCAGACTGCCGCCTGTGTCAAGATCGCTCACTACCCGGATCCCTGTCACGCATATGTATAGTATGCATGCAATGGCCTACTTGAAGAAATAGTTCTTCAGCGCTTGTCTCGTCCACGAGATTATAGAGATTATATTCGCATACTCTAGAAGAGAAGACTTGCTTGATTAACTAAGAGAACGTAAGGAAATCCCCCGACTTAAATACCCTTATCCTACGAAACCGAGAAAAAATGACTTTATCCGACCATCATCACCGTCCAGCCCTTCAGCCCTTCGGCCCGTTCAGCCCCAAGGTCTCGCTTATGCAGTCATCATTCCATGCGTCGACAATTTATTGCTCCAATACTAGTAAGAAACCCATCATGCATAAATACTATTGTTCAGGAGCACTCCATTGACGCGGGATGAGTGAGTGTCTTACCTGGCTGCCATCCAAAACATATGCCCACAGATCTTGCTCCTTCCTTACTCCTTCTAGTTACTATCGTAACAAACAGTCTCCATTCGCCGAGTCCCATTGCTGGAAAATTGTCCTCCGAGATAGCCTAGCTCCATCCCGAGAGGTCTCGTCTGCCTCCGGCAGGGGCAAAGGCCAACTCTACTCCATACACTCGCCAAGAGCCGCTTTAATTGAACATGGCATTGCACAGCAAAGATTTGCCGGTGCGGGCTCGCGACACGCTAACGAACCTCCCCCCGACATCACAAAGTCAAAAATCCCGCGTCGAAGGTTGTCTACAACCTGCTTCCGACTATCCGTCTATCATCAGTCGGTCTTGCCCAGATTCCCACTTAACCGAATGCAGTGGGTAAGCGCTACTCAGATCAAGACAGGAATAAAGACAATAGAGACACAGGCAGGAAGGTAGGATACATAGCGTCGCAGTGGTGATGAATGTCATATTTTGGGCTTTCACTTTTTTATCACCTCCTGTCGGAAGCTTGATACAGAATGAAGAAACCCCAAATCGCTATGTACCCCTCATTTACTTGCCCTTAACCTTTGCTAGTTACCGTTACACTCTCAGATTGATCATGTGGGCAAAGTGTAGAGTACAGACGTCTAAGCAGCTAATTTTGGTTCCAGGTATGACCTACTTTGGTCGAAGGTCCCTCTTCGGCAAGGTCCGCAGCTGAGCTAGTCCCGCTTTGGTAGTGTGGTCATCACATTGCCACTTCGGGCGTATCATGCTAAAGTTTCGACGTAACCAGACTAGTTTCGGCTTAAGTACCTATCCGAATCCAGTTTCGGGAGGGCACCCAAGTGGGGGTTTCGACGACGAGATTCTCAATCGACATAATAGCAAAGTCCAAAATCTCTCAAGGACTAGATCTTCTCAATATCCTTCCCTCTAAATCTTGCCGTCTACCAAAGTCTAGTTTCGTTCCCCCCTGCTTAAAGGGTTCTAATGCAAACCTGCTGATTTCGCTATAGATGGTCGATTTCAGGTCGGTCCACATGCCGTGAGAGCCTTTTACTCCCAAAACTCATATACTGACAGACTTCAACAGCAATATACTGCCCAATTTCCAATGAATACTGAACTAGGGTCAGATATGCTACTGATATGTACCACGAAGAAAGGGGTACGCTGTTGTTGTAAGGAGGATTGGGTTCTTGATGGGGGTGGGGAACCTCCGGAGCAGCAGTCGACTAGCAGGCTACAACTAGAGCCCTTGGGTATTTATGAACCACACCAACCCTTTATTGTATGTCTAGACAGAACTACACATGGTCAGTATAACCTTAGAGTCACGCCATTAATAGAACTAGACAGAGTTATCCCATTTAGTAATGATTATGCTAACGCCTTGATATCACTGTTCCGGATCATACTAGCATTTTGTAGACCAGCTGGTACGATACCTCCATCCCTTGTAAATTTCCGGTTATCTAACTGCCAAAAATATGGGTTGAGTAGTTTCATAGATTCATCGTAGAGCAGGGCCCCCATGGGGAGGGCAGGAAGTGGGGAGCTTCTCATGATCCTATTATGATTTTGTTTTAGCCACTTACGAGTTGTGTAGGATACCCGGGTGAGGATGGATGACCTGCCCGAAGTAAAGTGTGGAGAAGGGATTTACAGAGATTTTGCCGTGTATGAAGGTCAAAGGGCATAGCTTTGGTACTCTGGTGAGCAATGAGCACGTATTTGCTACAAGCGAGTAAGATTTGCGTTAGTAAATAGGAAACACTCTGACTTTGCTTTAGTTGATATATAAGCGAAAAACATCCTGTCACAAGGGGGCTGGTCACAATCATGTCCAAAGTTATGGCCACATCGATAGTGGGGAGAATGGGGCCTATAAACATTTGCACCCTCGCTCGGAAAAGCTGCTTGATATAGGTACCTGAAGGCGGCGGAATGACGCTAGATAGGGGTCCTGACTGGACCGGACATACCGAACAGGATGTTATAGGACACTAAAGGTAGCATGTGGGGGGAATATAAAAATGAGAGAAGTAAAAATAGAGAATGCAAAAGGGTATAACGGAGGGACAATGAAGAGTACCATTGAAAAAAAAACTGCTCCTCCACCCTTCCTGCCACAATCGATTTCAGCCAAGATCCGGAATCGTATTTTCGCTTCAAATAAAAACATCCATTAATTGTGTGTGGTCCCAGAATGGCGGGGACTATGATGACCGACCCTAAACCTTTGGATACTAGATTCATAAACAGGTACGTTAATTCGTTAGCCCGTACAGTTACATATATTGTATCTAGGACAGGAAGACTTCTTCCCAAAGGCGTCCTTACATACATGCGTAAGGCTGACTTCTATGTTAGAAAAGGTGAACCAAGGGGGGGTTTTGTATCTGTTCAAGCTCCAAAGTGAATGAATGGCGCCCAATACATGGGGTCGGAAGGCTTCTGTTCCATCAATTCCATAATTGCAGTACGATAAGATACAGCCACATCATCCGTCTTACTGAGCGCGGAATAGAAATTCACTGCCATCTTATGACAAGCCTGATCATACGATGGCCATAATGTCCCAATGACATGAACAAACCCAGCAATATGAAACGAGCTCACAATATGTGTTACCTCATCAACAAGCTTTAGTGAAGTACTCTCGGCGGTACTACAGGCTGAGAGATAGGCTAGCCTTGCTGCTGGTAATTTCAGAGCTGCAATATCTTTGACACGGAGCTTGTCAACCTGTTCTGTACGGAGACCATCATGTGAGATGGATTCCTTGAGAAGCAAAAGATGGCTGTCTGCAGGATTCATTACCGAAACACCATGACAAGCAAAGTGGGCAATACTATAACGCGGAAGCGCCTTAAGTACACTTTCGGGAGCTGGTCTTTCTAGTGTTTCCAAGGTAATGAAATCCCGAAGACTGTGTCTGACTTCGGTGGCCTCTGTAGTAACACCACTCAGCGAGCTTTCCCCTGGTGTTGTGGGCATGGTCACTATTAGCATCGATGCATTCTGCCGGCATTGCAATTGTCGAGCTCGTGAATATTGAAGTGCTCTGATGGTGGAGGTGTATGATGGAAGACAATACCGCAGCGTTGTCGTCCGAACACGCCCATTTTTAAATTTGGCAGCTGCATGCACTGGTGCTCTTGCCATTAGGCCTACTCCAATCCACCAGATCCGAGGCAAGGGATCAACCTCCTTGGGGTAATAGCCTAGCTCCTGCAGTACCGGTTGCACCGCAGCCTTCCACAGCCATTCAAGCAACTCTTTCTTCACCAAGTTGTCACTAGTCCTTGTGTCACAATACTTAATCATTGAAGCATGGGAAAGGTGTGGCAAAGGAATGCTTGTCACTTCTGTTTTCGTGAGAAGGATGGCATCACTGCGGAGCTCTGTGACATTCAGCACAACAATGGGTCCTTCCCGTGCTGCTGACAATAGATACTCTTCGGATTCTGCACGCAAGAAATTTGTGAATCCTGGTTTCTGACGAATGTTGAGAAGTATGTGGTCAAGGTCTCGCGCAACCTTATTCCTTCTGCGAGTTGCGTCTTGCTGGGCCTGTAGGCGCTGGTCCGTTGACATCGCCAGCAGGAGACGGCCAGACACATCCAAAGAGTTTAGAGAAGCAATAGGAAAACCTGAGTCAAGTTCCTGACGTAAGGAATCGAACTCTTTAGCCATCATTGGATGATGCTCCATCAGATCTGATATATCACTCCGGTAGTCAAGAAGTTGACTATTTGTAACGCTACGACCTAATTCTAGCAACCGTAATGCCTCCAGTGGCGACTCTCCAGCTTCTAATGATACAGAAGCAGCACGAGGGACTAGGCCGTTAAGCTGTTCTAGAATATATTGCTGATCTTCTCGTTCTAACGATCTCGAGGTGGCTAGGGGCATTAGATGAATAGCATCGCGCAAGAGTGAGCAAGCTCTTGGCAAATCTTTGACTAAAGGGCTAAAAATCAGCACCATTGAAGCAATTCCAGCTGCTTCTATTCGAGTCAATGTGGGAGCAGTGAGAAGGTTGAAGGATGCAAATTGTGTAGTCAGGGCGCCCTCTAAGTCCAGCTGATCCCCGGCTAGCAGATATCGCCTAGCAAGGTTTTTCCCATGAGTATTCAAATGTGTTGCCCGGTCAGGGTGGCCCTTGGGTGTTGCCTCCAGTGCTGCCTCTGATTTGGTAATGGCAGCCTCCAAGTCCTGTAGGTTTCCAGTCTGGTCATATAGGCTGCCTAAATGGCTCGCAAGGCTGTTCAACCGTCCTGCTCGTTCAGGGCGACCCTCTAGTGTAGCCTCCACTGCTGCCTCTGATCGATCGATGGCAGCCTCCAGGTCCTGCAGATTTCCAGTACGTCTATATCTGTGGCTCAAATGGTTCCCAAGATTGATAAACTGTCTTGCCAGTTCAGAGTGCCCCTCGGGAGTAGCCTCCCCCGCTGCCTCTACCGCTGCCTCTGACTTGGCGATGGCGGCCTCCAGGTCTTGTAGATCTCCAGCCCGCCCATATCGTATGCCTAAACCGCTCCCAAGGTTACCTAATATAACTGCTCGACCAGGGTGACCCTCTGGTATTGCCTCCACTACTGCTGCAAAAGTCGCAATAGCTGCCTCCAAATCCCGCAAATTTCCAAGTCGTTCATATCGGCTGCTCAAGCCTTGCCCAAGGTTATTCATGTATACCGGTCGGTCAGCGTCATCCTGTGGTGTTGCTTTCACTGCTGCCTCTAATGTCGCAATCCCTTCTTCCAAGTCCTGCACATTTCCAGTTCGTTCATATCTGCTGTTGAATAGGTTCCCAAGGTTGTTCAACCTCGCTGCTTGGTCAGGGTGGCTCCTCGGTGTTGCCCCCGCTGCTGCTTTTGATCGTGCAATAGCTTCCTCTAAGTCTCGCACATTTCCAGTTCGTTCATATCGGCTGCTCAAACGATTCGCCAGGTCGTTCAACCGTGCCGCTCGGTCAGGGTGACCCTCTAGTGTTGCCTCCAGCGCGGCCTCTGAGGCGGTAATAGCGGCCTCCAAGTCCGGTAGAGTTGCAGTGTGTTCATATCTGGTGTTCAAATGCTTCGCAAGATTGCTAAGCTTGACTGCTCGCTCAGGGTAGTCCTCTGGTTTTGCTTCTACAGCGGCCACTGATTGGGCGATGGCGGCCTCCAGGTCGTGTAGATTTCTAGTTCGCTGATATTTCCGGTTCAAATGGATTCCAAGGTTGTCCAACACTGCTGGTCTCGTTGGGTGACCCTCTGGTGTTTCCTCCACTGCCTCTTCTGATCGGGTGATGGCCACCTCCAAGTCCCCAAGATTTCCAGTTTGTTCATGTCGGCTGCTCAAAAGATTGCCAAGATTACCCAACAACTCTGCCCGTTGCGGGTGACCCCCTTGGGTTGCCTCGACTGCTGCCTCTGATCGGGCGATGGCGGTATCCAGGTCCTGCAGATTTCCAGTTCGTTCATACCTGCTGCTTAACTTGTTCCCAAGATTACTCAACTGGGCTGCTCGGTCAGGGTGACCCTCTGGTATTGCTTCCACTGCTATTTGTAATCCGATGATAGTGGCCTCTAAGTCCTCTATGTTCCCAGTTCGCTCATATCGCATGCTTAAATGGTTCGCAAGGTTGCTCAATCGGACTGCGCGGTCAGGATGATCTGTTGGTGTTGCTTCCACTGTTGATTGTAATCTCGTAATAATGGCCTGTAAATCCTCCAGGTTGCTAGTTCGCTCATATCGCATGCTCAAATAATCCCCAAGATTGCTCAATCGGCCTGCTCGGTCAGGGTGACCCTCTGGTGTTGCTCCCACTGCTCCTTGTAATGCCCTAACAGTGGCCTGTAAGTCCTCTAGGTGCCCAGTTCGCTTATATCGCATACCCAAACAGTTCCCAAGATTGTTCAAGATTACTGCTCGAGCAGGGTGACCCACTGGTGTTGCTTCCACCGCTGCTTGTAATCCCATGATTGTGGCCTGTAAGTCTTCCAGGTTCCCAGTCCGCGTATATAGCATGCTCAAACAAATCCCAAGATTGTTCAGCATTTCCGCTCGAGCAGGGTGACCCGCTGGTGTTGCTGCCACTGCTCTCCGCAATCTCATGATAGTGGCCTCTAGATCCATCTTTGAATGCTTCTATACAGATAACATGAACATAAGCTTAACTCGTAGATACGATATTCGACGGTGAGGAAAAACTCCTACCTGCCGATAAAGGATCTCATTAATACCTATCCGTATCACAAAAATTCACTTCAGTGTGCTCGGTTTGGCGTGAGGTCTAAATCAAATCACACGTTAGCTAGAAGAAACATCAACTAGAATTACCACTTGTATCTATCTCGCTGATGTAATAAATGGATGACCTTAGACGAAACCTGCCTGTGTCGAATGTGAATGGGGTTCGGGTTATGCGTTAGCAGTAGTTGACATTGCCGTATCTCCAAGATATAGTATTAACGTAAACTGCATTGGGTGGAACAGTATGGAGGCAGTTCTTGAACGATGTGATACTCGACCGATATTATATACCCGGAAACGCCGCCGCCGTTAGCTCCGTATGTGCCACTGCAGTTTGAACCACCAAACACCGATAGCCAGCTACCCAAAGTGGAAAACTGACGTGCAATACACCTTGTAAGGTTACTACCGCATTTCGAGGAGTAACCATATAGGGGTCTTATGCAGCCGGGGCATATTTGGTTTTTTTTTTTTTTTTTTTTTGGAAGTCTATACGCCCAGTCAGCCTAAGGCTATGAGGCGGAGGCTGATCCGAATAGCAAGCGGCATAGTACTAGCCTAAGGCTGCATGCGCCCAATAAATTAATTCAAACGTATACACAACCCTACTCTTTCCATTTGTAATGCATGTGCCCACAAGGTAATCTAGAGAATATGATTACTGGAAGTGAGCCTAGCAGGTCAAAGGTAACATCGCTCGACCAGCTTTAATTTTTTGGAAGTCTGTAGGTTGGTAGCGAAGGCATCGCCCCACCGTGAACGCCTCGAGATCGACACCTCATTTGTCACATTTCAGAACCATGCAGTTACATTAGCAATCGGCTACTGGAGCACCATATGCACTCGAACCACCCACCAATATTTGCAGCGCCACCCGCGTAAGCTAGATTAACCTACTTTTCACGGGTAGGGGAACAAGGCGGAGTCTCGAGCATCATAAGCCACCCAGGAATGAGGGACAGACACAGCAGGCAAGGAGAGCGCACGCGGGGTGAAAGCAGGGAAATTGCACAAGGACATGACGTCTTCCCAGAGGCACACAGAAGGGCTATCTAGCACTGCTTGGAGATATAGAGAAAGGGAGATATTGTTCACCTTAGGTAGACAAAGATGCGGCTGAGGAGGGACGCTACTGAATATTTTAAGACAACCAAAGGCTAAGCTTGGCGACAATTCAACAGGACACAGCAAGAGAGATGAGAAAGGGAAAGGAAACGGAGACGGCTGGGATTTCAAGATTATGGTCAATAAATCTGTTCTGACCGGTACGACGGTTTGGCAATCGGGCGCTATTTACAGTTCGGTTGACCGAACCACCAATTGCGCACAGACTGTCGTTAGCGCGACCGATTTACCAATATTTTTTTTTTTTTTGGAGACTATACGCCTAGTCAGCCTAAGGCTATGCGGCGTAATTTACCAATATTGCTCTGGCTATGAGCTTATTAACGTAAACTGTGCCAGGTTTTCCGTTCGATATCA
>Ga0307511_10000666_pt1 | contig 36585 bp, 47 predicted proteins | sample 13_EM_MG_FD_200266 | JGI IMG/M metagenome (GOLD analysis project Ga0307511, IMG submission 200266) | Populus trichocarpa ectomycorrhiza microbial communities from riparian zone in the Pacific Northwest, United States - 13_EM | ecosystem: Host-associated > Plants > Roots > Unclassified | place... | reverse complement strand
ATAACAAAGTTAGTCAAAGGAGATCTTGACACTAGCAAGCAGAAGAAAGGAACAAACCTCGTCTGCGTAGTCGCCGGAAAGACCGATGCTTATGTTCCTAGCAGTCTCCTAGGCGACATTACTGCGGACTTTGGATCTAGATCTCGTGCAGGACTTTGAGTTGTTCAAAGAAGTTGTAGCTTCCCCCCTTTTTCGATGTATTTAATAAATTGATCCAAGTTGTAGAGTAGGAATGCCACTTTCCCCTCAGAAATAGCGGTAAGAGGATAGGAAGTATGGGGATGAATGCACCTGCCCATTACTGCCAGTGCCCAAGGTGGTGGATATGATGAGAATGAGTGCATGATGGCGCCGCACTGCAGAACTTCTCCCGTAATATGGAACTGCCAGTGCCTCCTTCCACAGACCAGTGTCAAATTTTAACAGCTTAGACGTCAGTAAGAAGCGAGAGTGCGTATGGGAGCAGCTACCAAAAACCTTGCCTTGCCTTTGCTTTTAGATCCCGAAATTCCACCCCCGGCACCAGCGTGAAGCACCCCCCAAAAGCATCCACGCATTTTCCCCGACAAGGTCGCCCTGGGCCTCTACTGCCTCACTCTCGCCCACTATCACACTCCTTCGAACTCTCAGACAACATCTTCATTTTTTATTTGGCCCTTGAGTTTTTTTTTTGTGCCATCCTACTCTCTCCATTTTCTTCCAGTCTCTCCCTCAAAAAACAACCGCCTATACACCGATTGCCCTCTCGCATTTCTCGCACACGAATTCGCAGGCCGAAACGTACGCACAAGTTCCGGCAGCACTCCAAACCTGCTCAGGGACGATCAAGTCAACCACCGCTAGAACCCCCTGCGAATCGTGACCACCGGGTTTCTGCGTCCTGTGCTCCAAACTAGGTTGAGCCTGTGGGGCTGAAAAGAACTGCCCTACGTTGCGCGATCAGGGGCTTTCTTTGTAGGAATTCGTAGCCCCAGTGGTTGGTGGAAGCCAGAGACATTCACACGGTTTAAGGTTGGAACTAACGCCTCATATCATCTCCGCATCTGCCTTCATTTTAAGGGTTCAGGTGGAATGCTAATTTGTCATCGGCAGCAGATACATGCCTCGTTCCGGAGCAACTGGCGTGATGACTGTCCCAAGTCCTGGCGAGCATTATTCCCAGTACACGGAGTTCAATCAACTACCACACAAGCATCTCAACAACCATTCTGCCTACACATCTAGTACAAGGGGGGCTGGAGCATCCGATTACCAGGGCTTTGCTGCTGAGAGCAACAGATACTCGCTCGCTAATGGGAGTCTGTCACAAGGCTCGGGTGCCCAAGTATTCAGCACGACTAGAATGTCTTCCATTGAGAATGCCAACGGTCAAGTTCTAGATGATGAATCTGCCAGGAAGGGTATTCCAAGACATGTACCAGGCAGCTCTGGGGATGATACCTCAAGTATCGGTGCATATGGGAATGGGTCGCTATTCGGGCCCGTGGTCAACGGAGAGAATGCAGGACCGATGTCATCATCGCAACCCCCTTCGCTGGTAAACTCTAATAGCCAACCTGGAACGAGTTCCACGACGCCAGGTACAAGTGGGTTCCTCACTACACCCAGCACCACTCAAGGTCAATCCATAAAATATTCCTCCCCACATACCGTGGTTTCGTCGCAGACACCACCTACATCTTTTTCCAGTTCCCCTCCTATCCAGCCATCGACACTCCGACAACGGCATACCCTTCAGGTCCCTGTCGTTACAACGAAGAACCGAACATCAACAGGGAGCATAACGGATACTGCCGTATCGAGTGGGAGATTCTCTCCTACAACCACTGCAGCACCTCGAAGGGCTTCTATGAGCCTAGGGAGAAGGGGAACCAGGTCAATGGATAATTATGTCGATGAGATACCACAGGACGAGGATGCTGCCAAAGCGGCAGAAGCGATAATAGCAAAGCGAGAGAGTAAGAGACGGCGGAAAGTAGAGGAGGAGGAGGATGACAAAGTCTTAGTAGGTACCAAGGTGGACATGAACCATGCCAATTGGATCACGGCCTACAATATGCTTACCGGAATTCGCTTTGTGGTATGTGATACCACCTTTAATCTGTATCGAAACGCTACTCACCAAACTCGAAATTCAGGTTTCGAGAATCAACGCAAAGATGTTTAGACCATTGACTGATGCAGACTTTGATGCGAAGCACAAGTTCTCTTTCGACATGTCAGTTGTCATCGTTTTTCCTTTTGTCCACATCAGGAATGCTGACTATCAATTAGAACTGGCAACGAACTTACACCATCAGCAAAGTATGACTTCAAGTTCAAAGATTACTCACCATGGGTTTTCCGGCACTTGAGACAAAGCTTTGGCCTTGATCCCGCAGATTATCTCATGTCATTGACCAGCAAGTATATTCTCTCGGAACTAGGCTCCCCCGGAAAGAGTGGCAGCTTTTTCTATTTCTCCCGGGACTACAAATACATAATAAAGACAATTCATCATGGCGAGCATCTCTTCCTTCGCCGCAATCTTAAGGAGTATTACCAACATGTAACCGAAAACCCGAACACTCTTGTTTCACAGTTTTATGGCCTACACAGAGTAAAAACACCCTTTGGACGCAAGATTCACTTTGTTGTCATGAACAATTTGTTCCCACCACACAGAGATATTCACCAAACATACGACCTGAAGGGCTCGACTATTGGCCGAGACTATAGTGAAGAGAAGCTAGCCGAGAATCCACGCGCAACTATGAAGGACTTGAACTGGCTAAGACGGGATATGCATCTTGAGTTGGGTCCGACAAAAAAACGTGTGTTCTTAGAGCAGGTTGAGAAAGACGTAAGGTTGTTGCAAAAGATGGGTGTTATGGACTACTCTCTTTTGATTGGTACCCATGATCTTAATCGAGGTAACAAAGACGATATCCGCAACAATGCTCTCAAAGTCTTCCAACCTGGAGCTAGCACCAATGTGGAGGACGATCTGGAGAACACTGTGTTGGCAAGAACACCAAGCAAACTAGAGAACGCACGAAGGGCTCGTGAGTTACGGAAAGTCATCAACAAAGAGGTACCTGTTACTCTCGATAGGAGCGCGAATAGGCTACCAGACGAGTATTCAGAGTAAGTCTCTTCATCTGGCGTAGTTTGTGGAGTACTAATCGCGATTATACAGGAACAAAAACAGCATTTTCTACAATGATGACGGTGGGCTGAGGGCTACTCACGAGACGGATGAGCCAGGAGAAGTTATTTATTATTTGGGTATTATAGACTGTCTAACTCATGTTCGTTCTCCTGGCTTCGTTTGGAATTGCCAGTGAAGCTAATTCTTTTGTAGTATGGTTTCATGAAGAAAGCAGAGCATTTATGGAAAGGACTGATAGCGCCCAAGAATGAGATCTCTGTCAATCCTCCAGGAAGCTATGGAGACCGTTTCTTTAAATTCATATCCAGTGTCGTTAAATCACCTGAGGAGGTAATAAGAGAAAAAGAGACGCACCGAGAATCGAATTTGGAGAGTGGCCCAGTCGCAGAGGGCGTGGGAAGTCCCGCTTGGCGGGAAGGAGAGAATGGAGAAAGAGATGGAGCGAATGAGGCCAGTATTCCGCAGCGAAAGCAGACAGCAATGAGATCACCATCAATGGAGAGACAGGGAGGGGCTACGATATTACCAATCGTGGAGGAGGCCGCGGAAGGGAGCAGTGGACGCAGCCTTAGCAGAAACGGGAGCGGCAGTGACAGCGGAGTCGAAGAGAGTGTAACAATATCCGCAGCGGCGAGAAGGTCGGGAGCGGGAGAAGGCGGAAGGGAGCAATACGCAAAGCAACTCCCCGATCGTCCTTTCCAAATCCAGCACAAATACCACAATACGGAAGATCTTTCATTCCGAGTTGCAACGGTGTCGTCCTAAGATACTGGATTACATGGAGTGGGTTTGTCCCTCTCAGCAAGTATCGTGTACATTAATGCAGCCTCTTTGGTATATGGCATATAGCGGCGATGTTTCTCTTTTCCCAAAACAAAACTCTTTGGCTGCTTGGTTGTCGTTTTTTTCATGTTTTCTCACTGGCCTAGGTTGTTATCATCCTTTTTTTCACCTTGATGTTGGGCATCTTATTTGCGTTCAGAGAGTCAACGAGCGGCTTCTGGTCTGGATGGTCTTCTCTTAATGTGTTTTATATCGTTCTTGTTCTCGACTGTTGGGTCTTTTTGCCTGCTCTACTTTATTTAGCATCTTGCACCTTTCTGGTTTCTGCGTTGTCATTTCCTTGTCTACTCTCCAACTACACCCATAACTCACTCGCGAACACCAAACATATGGTATTCATATTTCCTATGTCCAATCCACTTACTACACTCTCCTCAGCAACCACTCACTCACAGTGAGGAGGCCTATAAGGTTCATCCTCAACAGAAACCAAACATCCACTGGAATATTCCTATATCATAATTTCCTTTGTTGACTTTATTATCATCATCCACATTAATTCTTCTCTCCCCAATTCTTACCACATGGGTACTATACTTAGAGCTCTTGTTATATTTCTTATTCTTTGCGTTTTTGGTTCACTTAAACCTTCCCCCCAAGGAATAGATATCTATCATATCCTCGTTTATGGGGAAACAAAAAAATATTTAGTGCTCTATTCTCAGCCGGAGCATCGAATCCATATACCATTGTTTTTCTTTATTGGGTTTTTCGAGCTTTGTTTTTTTTTTTCCGCTTGTGTGGGGATCGTGGAGATTTATACTACGCACGGGGATACTCAAATACATTCACAAATTCTCGTGATGTTGTACTTGCCGATTTTAGAAACTCAATATGACCTCGATTTATTTGATTAGTAGCGCGTTATGTTGGGAGGGACAAATCGATTGGTTCAGGGTAATAGTAACTTACCAAGAAAAATATTTGTGGCGTTATTAGAAACGAAAAAGCAAGCTCCAAGCTCTTTATTTCAGTAAATACATACTCACATCTCAAGAGAGAGCTCGCGCTTTCTTTGGCTCAACACTATTACTCCCGCATCTCACCTTGGTTCTTCAGCACATGTCGGGGCTGCATATAAGACATACCATCATCAGACGAAAATATATTGAGCAGAAGCGTAGCCGATTGACCGGCACAAATTAATGGATGCATGCATGCCTCATGCACACCTGAAAATTTTCATGCAGTCAATCTACCGATTCATTCGATCCAAGAAGCTGGGAGATATATTACCATGCGAAGCCCATCCCTACCTGTGGATGCAGTTGGCTAAATACATGTGATATATCAAAAACAACCCAAGGCCTACCACAACCACATACTGTTGTAAGGAGCAGACCCCGAACTCTCAAATCAAGTTGATCATAACCCTCCGCAAAAAATCCAAGACTCTCAACCAAAAGGTAAAGCTCATACTTCTCACCATGAAAAAACCCGCATATCGCCACGCAAGAAAAATCAAAAGCAATATGTTGAATATGACCGGTTCTTTCCACTTGCACACGTACACCATATACTCTCACATGCCAACCCTCAACCCAACAAGCTCTTTACACTCCTCCGCTGGCCCCCACCTAGTGGGGGCTCCTTGTCTTATCCCAAGCATTCCAACCTGTTTCACACTGGAAATAACTGATGTTGTTTTTCGTTCGACGATATTTTGTGACAGGTCTCAGATGAGATAGAAGCGGGGATGTAAGAACGAGGCAACCGCCTGGAAAAAAGGAAAAACTGTGGGGGTTGAAAGATAGAAGATACTGATGGTCGACTCGGGCGCAGAAAAGACAGGACTAACAAAAATAAATGCAAACACAACAAAGTCGTACATCTTCGCTTTAGTAAAGTGGCTTGGCGGGGGAAAGCGGGTAGGACTTGCCCACTCCGCTAGTCTGACATGCAAAGGAACTCCTGTAAACCCTGATGAAACTACAGGAACACAAGTTCGATACTCTGAGAGAGCGCTGGGACAAAAGGAAGGGTATTAAATGGTTATTTACAGTGATATGATGAGTCCAGCTGCAGTTTGTTGTTAACTTTATTAGCCCTGAAGAGTTATCAGGAGCAGTGTTGATGTGTGCGGTTTTTCCCTGCCCATTTCTTCCCTACTGTTTCCCCTCGTCCCCATCGTCAATCAAGACTCAGTTTCGGGGTGATGAGGTCTGACGCTCCATTTCTTCCACACAAAGGTGCATCTAAAAATCAACTTGTAAGCCAACCCGAAGTATTCATAAGTAATAGAAATAGAAAGTAGAAGTAGAAGTAGAAGTAGAAGTAGAATCTTAAAACCAAATTTTGCAGCAAAAATACATAACCAAAGATGTGAGACCAAAAAATTATGGGTCGAGCCCCAAACAATCACCTTCAATAATCGAAATGGTAATTGGGAAATACTTGCATCAAAATTTGGGGTGCCGGGTATCGAATGTGCTCTGGAAATGGAGATTACAAGATTCCCCAGGCATCCTCAGCAGAGTGACAGAACTTCCCGCAGGCAACACTGGCACTCAAACTGTACTTGCTCACACCGATTTTCTCGTCGACCCAGCTGTCTGCGAAGTCATCCTTGCCTCTGGCCATTGCTCCTACAACTACACAAATGCTCTCCTCTGGACCTAGTGCGCTAATGTACTCTCTAACATTGACCACTGGGGCATCCCAACTCAGCGTCACTTTCCGGCAGTTGGGTGGAAGGTATTGGGAGACAGGATTCTTGATGACCTTGAGGAGCTTCTCTGGGGAGGTTGTTGAGCGAATCGAGAGTTTGTGAAGGAGTTGGACCATGAGTCCCGCAAAGCGCTTGAACGTTCGGGGAATACGGACGGTGGGATTGACCTCGATCAATACGCCCTTGGTAGACTGGATGTAGACCTGAAGCTTCCCGGCTTTGTTGATGGGCGAATCAAGGAGTGTGAGAAGGCACTGGTTATAGGCATAGGCAAAGGCACCAGTCAGAGTCAGGATAACTTGTCATACAAACACATACGGACATTTCTGCTTTCCAACAAAAAAGGTGACTCAGGCTCGGCTTGACGTAAGTTCACAAGAAGAATGTAAACATATCAAGTCTCAATTGAAGGTGGAATGGATGTAACACACCTGATGTAAAATGTCCGGCCTAGCATCACTAATGTCCCTCCCCATCTTCTTCAAAACACCAATATGGTCATCCGAGTTCAACAATACATACTTCTCGGCGCCGCCGGTAGTAACTTTGTGGGTCTCCAGACAGGCCTGTGCAAGGACTACGACCAACCGTTTCGTAGACTTATCGTTAGATGCGATAGGAGCTGCCTGTTCGGCAACCAGTGTGGGGAGCGGTGGTAGAGACTGGGTCCTCGGCCTTTTCTTGACGGGCGAGCTGCTGGGTTCCATTGCTGGTATAAGACTGCTAGTGCTCGTTATAGATGGTGAATATGTGCGAAGTTGAGGAAAAAGGGCGGAAGAATATGCAAGTGAGATGCTTTATATACTCTCGTACATTCAATGTGGGAAAATTTAGTTTGTTGCCAAGGCTATTGTATTTTATCTCCACGTGAGAGCCCAATGCGGCGTGTGTACCCGTGTTAGTTCATATTACATAAATCTTTACGTAGTGAATGCTGGTTATACATATGCAATAAATGAATAGCGAGACATGTACTAGTAGAAAACCTCAGGTGCACCTTTAAACGCTTAACCACGCAAAAAGAGTAACTATAAAGCCAAACCTAGTTCATCATCTCTCACCAAGGGGTTCTAAGAGAAGGTATTACATGAGGGAGATATCCTCAAAAACGAAATAGATATGAAAAACTGCTCGCAGACCGCAAAAGACGCCTTAACTAAGCCAAACCCGCCCCATAGTGGTTCTGATGCAACCAGTTCTGGTGTATCCTTCTATATCCTTCGACTCGAATTTAGCACTCCGTCTAAGCAAACATATCTGCAACACCACCCAACTCTGGGGTTTCCTGTCTATAGTGGCGGGTTGATTGTTGCACTTGCTGCTTTCTCTCCTGGATCCTTGGCTTATGCATAACCTTCCCTTTCTCACTCATCGCTACACCGCGGAGTCCATCAAGCAGGTCTAGCATTAATGCTCTCTGTATTCTTGTGGAAGTGCACGATTGTAGCTTTGTAGCTACAATATTGACTTTCTCTTCAGTGATCCCTGGTAGACTGAGAAGTAGGTTCCTCGGTGTTTGTGAGGAAGGCGAATATAACATGAAGATGGTGGCGATAAGTTGAGCCAAATCCTTTTGGACGTCGACAAAGTAATCGTCATTTAAGGACTGTGATACCTCTGTTAGCACTGAAAGGTAATCTAGGTTGTTTGAGAGACTTACTTCAATGGCCGCCATCAACACTTCACGGCAAATGAACTCCCTAATGTCAGCCCGATCTTCAGCGAACTCAGGAACAATAGACCTAAATACGCGAATTATGATGCCACAACACCTGGAATCCCGCATTCGCAATGCATGGGTACAGAAAAGGATTAGTGGCTCTAGTACTGCATCACTAGAGAGCACAAACTCCCTCATCCCCTGTTCAGTCCTGGGGGGTTCAACTTCTGCTGCAGATGCATTCAAGTATTGCCCATGGCCGGCAACATCAGCTAACATTGTCAGCTCAGGCCAATCCCTATAGGAAGGAACAGGTAACTTACCAGTCTTGGACGGATCGACCAATCCTGCAACGATGAGAACGGCAATATACGTAAGCTGTCGTAGTATACTCTCTTCCTTCATTTCCTCTGCTAGCTTTTCCTCTCCTAATTGCATTTGTGCCCTCTCCAGCAAAGCTTTCCACTCAAGGCTTACTTTCCTATCTACCTGCGTAAATAAAGTCGCAAGTAAAGGGGTGAGGAAGTGCTCCCTGTACTGTGGTGGGCAGTCATCAATAATATAGCGTGTCATATTCAGTAGAATAGACATTTGATGGGAAGATAGAACATGAGCATCTGCAAATAGCGCATGGGCAAGTGGCCCCGGAAGCTCGTGGATACCGAAGAAATGCACGTCAAGCCTACTCATGCACCACAATATCGAGTAGCAGCATTCCCTTACCATGCGGATAGCGCCACGGATAGATGATGCCAAACCTTCCATTGTAGTTTTAGTCTTGGAAACATTCTCGTAAAATTCATCCCTGCTTCCAGTAGAGATCCCGGCTTGCCAAAAGCGGTCAGTCAAGACCCTTTTGATCACTGGCTGAAACTCTGGTGGAAGATTGCCCCAGTTTTCTGGATTATGAAAAGCATGGGCGTGTCTAGATTTTCGTTAGTGAATTTGTAGCATCGTAAGACAATAAGTTAGACTTACGTGATAAACTTGAGTAGATTTGGAAGTATAACGGGAATAGAATCATGCCATAGAGCACAAGTTGTGTTGTAGACCTGAGAGCCCTTCTTGAGCTTCTCTGTAGAGCATGTAATGAAGGCTTTTGTACTCCGGATTGGCAAGACCCTGAATTTCTCTTGCAAATCCGCTTGAAGAGCTAATGCATGCTGATCAAGTTGATGAGCAGAGAAATCCTTAATCTCATGAACACGATTGGTGATCATGTACTCCTGTACTTTGTCTAAGCCCAACAACGCACAGAATGAATCGAAGCGCGAGAGGGAATTGGTGAGTTCAGCGCTACCCCATGCACTTGTCAGCGGCAAGATATAATCGTTTAACCGCTGTTGGCGCATAGCAGGATCAATGTTACGTGTTCGATGACTGTTTGGGGGATTAGCTGAATTCAAAGGATCCAATGCATGAGATAACACTGACTTTATTGTGAACAGGAAGGTATGATAAGCAATAATCTGCCTTTCATCGCATTTACCATTGGCGATGAGCTCGTCTATCTTGCCCTTTAGTTGATCGTATACGATCTACATCTGTTAGTGATATTTACTATATGAAGCTCTGGCTTACACTCACCATCAAATGGTCAGGCATTTTCATGGCCAATCTTTGAATCTCTGTAGTACAAACAGTCTGAAGGTACTTGATAGCATCGCTGTAGGCAGGATATTGTGGCAAATCCCGAGTGTCCGTCAGTAGTACCTAAGGAGGCACATTAGTTGATGTCAAATTTATCAGTCAGAGGGGGATCTCTCACATGCTCCAGGATCTTAAGCATCAGATCTGCCTTTTTGTCCAATGCCGATGTTGAGAAGGTAACAAGCAAAGTAATAACTCGCTTCTTGATCTGAGGATCTGCGAAAGATCTTGTAATAAGTGTTTCACACCATCTCTCTAAATGCATCTCAAGTTCTACGCGGCTGTTTTCCTATTAGAAGTTAGTTTTGGACTGGCAAGATAAATGGAATAGTGAGACCCACCATTCCGGGCTCTTGTGAGTGGTCGACCCATTTCATATAACCCTTCAGCGCAGCTTCCACTACTGTGAATTGTGCGTCAACTTTCAAGAATGGTAGATTGTTCTTATCATAGTTCTCATCTGTGATATTGTTAGACTCAATAACGAATAGATATCATTAGAGCAGAACCCACATCGGAAAACAGGCTGCTCAGCTTGTAGCTCATTCAGGAACACATCAACGCGAGATAATATGAACTCAAAGGCCTCCCTTGGTCGTTTCCTGACCATAGATTCTACAATGCTTGAACAGAATCGCCTATAATTTCCTAGGAAGGCATGTCTTTCAGGAATTGTATCAAGATCCTCGTTGAGGAACAGCAAAGATGCATTGGCTCCCTCAGGGAGAGATTCATACTTCACCGCCATTCAGGTCAGCTATCATATTGTGTGGGGGGAGGGTGAAATTCACGGGCCTCTTACGTGAATGAGCCTAGTACTGCACAAGTCTAATATGCCAGGTATCAAGGGCAATACTGCCTCAGATTCGCTCAACGTATCTTTCCTCATTATCCTCACAAAGGTTGTCATAACTGGTATCGAAACAGCCAAACTTTCATGCCTAGCCATGTCGAATAGAAGCTTCATGAATCCCGGAAGATCTGCATGCTTCACTATGATCTCCCATCGTTCCTCAATAGCACTTCCCAGGTTTGCCATCATCTTTCACAAGATTAGAAAGCGTATTATTTCATACAGCAGGGAATTCATATGTACCTCAGCAAATTTCTTCAAGAACACATATCGCTCTTCGTCAATGTCATCAGCCTCCACTGGCCTCCAGTTATAGATACTTGTGAGGAGTGCCACGGTATTCGCATGATACATGGGTAGAACTATCTGCTCAAAGTCACTATCGGCGAGGAGCGGACGACTGAACAGCGTATGGAGACACTCTGTTGCAACCTACCATGCTGGTTAGCCTACTCCTGAGATCAATCTGAGTGATACTTACCATCTGAATGCCATTGCTCTGCATCGTCAGAGCTCGCCCTACGGTGTCAATAACTTTGGCATGTGTCACGGCTCTGTAAGATCCCCATATATTAGCATAGCGCTCTATTCATATCAGCATTGGAGACTCACTTCGGGATGCACCATCCCATGGACACCTTCAAAGTCGACAAAACCTTACTGGCGCAGGCCTTTGCCTCTGCATTCTCTACACCTTGGTCCAGACACTTTCCCAACATATTTACCAGCCTCACTAGCCATCCCTCATCTCCACATCTTACTGCAGGTGTGGACTCTCTACCTGGGAAATTCTCCTGTAATACAGACGCTGGTGTGAATATATCAATGCACGCCTTCGTAAGGGGTGCATTTCTTATTCCAGCGGCGGAATCCTCCCTGTTGAATACATCATCGACCAATGTCTCTAAGATATATAGACAGAGGTCCCTCTGTGCCCCCGTTCCCTCCCACAGTTTGACTAGCAATGCATCCATATCCAGCCATTCAGCCGCCCATGACTTCTTCGCCACCTCAACCCATAGCTGTGCCACCTTGTTTCTGAGAAAGATTGGATCTCCACCATCAACATTCTCTGCCAACCCTAGCATCCATCCCCTTACAGCCGTAGCCTGTTCAGTCGAGTACCCGTCCCAGAAGTACCGAATTCCGTGTTCAAGAAGTGAAAGGGCGAAATGCCTGATGATTGGGTCATGAGCCCTATTGATAGCCAATTCAAATCCATGAGCGGGTGCTTCTTTATCGTTTTTCGCCAGGTCAAGAAACACACCAGCTTCTTTTCGAGTTTCGTTCGAGGACCGTGCGTCGTAGACTATTTCCAATGCCTTTTTTATTTGCTCGAGTGTTTGGGCTGACCCAGTGGCCACTCCGTTACTCCCCAACATCCCGTCGACCCCATTCCCCACACTCCCTCCACCGTTCATTGTAATTGTTCCTCTTGTCTTTCCTCGCTTTAAACTTCCCTCCTGTACTGCGAGTTGCTCTGGGCTGCAATGGGGTTGATGAAATTCAAGATGCCCGAGTACGGTTGTTGAAACGGTCTCGTTTGTCTTGTTGTCAGGTTCGTTGCAAATTTGACCGGTAGTTTTATGAGACGAGCTCTAGCTTGTGAGGCAACGTGATTTGGTGGTGGTTGGGGAGAAACGCGGGGATGTTCCTGGCCGTGGTCGTTGTACCAAAGCTTCTGGAATCCCGGGTACGTCCTACGTGCTCCAAATATGTAGTATTTATCCACACAGCTGGCCGATCAACAAATGAGGCTCCCTTGAACTCTTGGATAAATGGTCAAACCAAAGGGGCCGCGCCCGGTCTTTTATCTCCGGTTAGTGCAACAGGCCCCAACCACAAATTATCCTTCTGAATTCCGCTACTAGGGCGCTATCATGCTGCCGTATGGAAACAAGGATTCAGCTGCGAAATTTCTCTCGGGTTGACTCAGCCTTGCAATCGTGTACACGCGGGGAAATTGGGGAAGTGCCGGACCTATTATGAGTTTCACAGTCGGTAGGTACTACTACGGGCGGGTCCGGATGGGTGAACACCGGAGACGATCTGTATTGCTGTTGCCAACAAACTTCGGGGCGGACGAACGAGGCTTTCAATGCAATTGCACTCTGGGTGACGCGCCTCCGCAGCGGAAGCAGCAGTTTTCTAAGCATCGTTCTTCTAGAATACTGCCACCTAAGTAAGGTACGTGAGTGATGCGAGACATTGATGAATCCCGGAATCCTTTTCTCTGGGTCAGATCTCGAATGAATTCTTGGCCAATTACGTATATGACCAGCTACATAACACATTAAGCACAAACTCCCGTTATCATAACTTAACTAACTATGGAGACAAGCCACAACTTAGAAAACCATACCCCCCCCGTCCAATACAACACTGCGAGTAAAGTAGTAACAAGCCACAACTTAGAAAACCCAGTCCAATACAACACTCCGAGTAAAGTAGTAACTCGTTTCAAGGTTACTAATACCTTGAATCGACAATCGAACTTCTTGACTTCAGATTTCTCATTGGTGTTGAGATGCTCTCACGAGTAGGCTTCTTGAATGTCTGCTTCGCTACCATATTAACCTCATTCGGAAGTGCAACAATGACACTCTTGTCACTCCCAAATCTGAAATTGTCTGCTTTGACTTCTTCATTGTAGCGTTTGATGGTGTATGGATTCTGGCTTCCACGAAGGATTTTCTTCAGGTTCCAAGTAATCATGAAGGGCCCAGTGGATGTAATAATGGAAGTTTCTTGAGCATCTAATCCGGTATTGAACTTTGCTGGGGTAAAACTCAAGGGTGCCTTTGCCTCGGCCTGCATTTGAGCAACATGGGATGGATTGAGACCCAAACGCCTTGGGCGAGGCTTTGAATCCTTGCCGAAGGGTTTCTCGAAGCCAAGTTTGCCTACGTTCTTCCCTCCCTTTTGTTCTGCATCAATTAAAAGCAGATAAGTTTTGCATGTTCCTAAAATCCATTTGCCATCTGCTGAAACATCCAGGCCAATGATCGCTTCTCCAAGTGCCGGAATATGGGTCTTCGCATTGATGCCTAAACGATCAAAGAGGCGAATATCCCCCTTGTTTGACGCAACTGCAATATAACCCTTTTCGGTTGTGGCCGCTGCAGAAAACTGGTTCTTCGAGACATATTGTTTCAACTCTGACTCCACGAGCTTGTTTCCAGACAATCGTGGGTCGATACGGAATAGCGCATTATTTGACAGCCCGAGAAACGTTTGTTCACCAGTCATTTGCGCAAATTTCTAGGATGATGGTTTCAGTATAGCACTCCCAAAAGAGAGAGGCATCCACTCACATTTTCTGGCGCAAATGTGGTCACGGGAATATCATCGTGCACCTTCCACTCGTCTACCACCTTGCCATACTCCAAATCCATTCGGTAAAGGGTGTTGGGGTCGTTTCTATTTTGCAAGATCATAGACTGATCTTCCCCATGTAACATGACCTTGTAACGTTAGTAACTCTACATCTAAGGATCAAGAATTCAGACCTACCTTCCTCGGTTCAAACAACTTGCCCTTAGGTGTGGCAACCTTATTGATACTAGTAGTGAACTCCAGGCCATTTTGAGGGGTATGTCTAAAAACTCCAATTTTGCTGCCTCTCACAACAAATGATCTATCATGCTTGTAGCCGACGGCAAGCTGGCTGTTTTGGCTTCCGTCCTTCGGGCCTGTAGACACATCCTCCTCCTCTTCATCAGTATCATAATGTTCGGAACGAGCCTCGTCTCCACTTTCTTCCTCGCCTTCCTCCATGTCTTCCTCTTCCTCTTCCTCCCCTTTGCCCGCATCTTCCATGGTAATATCATTGAAGGCCTCCAGGATATAGTCCCGCTCATCTGTTTTTGCTTTGAGCCATTTCTGTTGGTTGAGTTGTTCCCAAAGTGCCCGCATAATACCCTCCTGAAATCTTTCTTCGGTTTCCATATCCCGAAATCTCAAGAGCCAAGAATAAGCACCCCCATCCTCCGTATAGTGGTTGAAGATAAATGATAGAAACTCAAAGTTGAATACTGGATTCAGGTCTGCAGCTACAGGCAGGCCTAGCCAGGGCTTGTCCTTGCTGTCGACTTGCAGCCAATCTATAGGGCATTAGCCTATCTCTGTACTGCCATATCAGCCCAACCCTGGCACTTACATTCCCAATCGCCAACCTCCAAAACTGAAGCGGTGACTTCAGAATCTTGCATAATGAAGGTGCCACTGGCAATATCAAAAAGATGCAATTCCGCATTTTCCATAGCCAATTCTTCCCCTGTAGCAGGCGCTTGGGCTGCGGCAGGAGCAACTGTTGGCTCCGGCTCCGGCAAGACTACTTTGACTGCCTTTTCTTTCCTTGATTTGCTTCGAGTCTTCGGCGGACTTGCGACAGGTGTCTCTGGCGCGGATGCAGCTGGTATAGGCTCCCTGGTTACTAGTCAGCTTTGAATTACTGAAGCTATAACTCGGAGCCTTACGAAAACGAAAATTCATGCAACTCCTTCTCACTTGCTGTCTCGTGCGACCTCCTATACTTTCTTTCAAATTGGCATTGGATGGCCACCAGTTCAAACATCGATGCTGCACTGGGCTGAACAGCATTTTCGCAGATAAACTCGTAAAGATCTCCCGGGTCCTATGCAAGACATAAGTGATTGTTTATAAGCAATAAGCAGAAGGCCCATGTATGACTTACCCCCGACAGATCCCTCCAGGCAAACACAGCACATCCATCTCTGATCGTGGATCTCAAGTGCAGAGTCTCATCCAACAAAAAGATCTTCTCGTCCTTGGCATCTTCCGCATCTTCCGCATCGTCAAGAAGCTGCTCTTCTCCCTCTTCATATGCTCTCTGGATGACTAATTGATACTGGTATGTAGTGGACGTTCTTCGGATGCAGGCTGCAGCATCTTTGAAACTGTTTCTTTATAAGCATCTCCAGTACACGGCATTTCGTAGGCTCGGGTCACACGTACATGCATTCGCTGTATCCTTTGGGTGAGTTTGGTCGAACGATGTATAACTGCCCTTGGTCAAGGTGAATGATTTCGGGTTTGGAAGAGTCCCCAAAGATGTACTTCCCCACATTACGGAGCATAAACATGACGTGCAATTAGGGACTCGGCCCAAACGGCTTGTTAATTACACTTCGTGATGGGTTTGAATATAATCCTGATTTCTGCTGTAATCCGACTGGAGAACCAAACTAATATATAGATGGGGCTGGCTCCTTCGTGGTGTAGATGTAAACGAGTTTTGGTGGGGATACTCTAGATAAGAGTCCTGTTTGTGGCTGAGTGTGGCAACGCATTCCAAAGGTAAACCATTTCTTATTATACTTGGCAACTTAGAATATACACAATGATGCACCATTAAATTAGCAAGCCAGACTATATCATTACGTTTACAATTCTTATTCAAGTAGTTTAATCTCTTGGGAGTACCTCAAAGCACTCTATATTTTCCGAGGGGCTTGTGCCTCTATATTTACTTGTTGAAAACCGTGGCTAGTCTCATCTAGAGCTCAATCTACTTACCCAGCTGTGCATTCGGCAAGTTCCCTGCGTATTTAGTGGGGCCGACCTGCTTCCCGCTAGGGACAAAACCAACATTAGCAATTCTACACAGCTTCAGCTTGCGCCGTATGCACGAATATTCCTGCCCATTTCCATATCCATTCTTTTGATCTCTTCCTCCATTTCCTCCCTCTTCCTTTCTAGCTCTGCAATTTCTTCCCCCTCCCTCCGCAGCATCTCCTCCGTGATGTCTGTTGTGCCGCGACTATTCTTTGTGTCTACCACATCTTCGTCGCTATAATCAATATCATCATGCCGACGATGCAATATGTCTAGTTGTGCTTGCTGATTGCTAACCATTGTCTCAAGCGCCGATATTGAGTTGGAAACCTGAATGAATCGTGAACGGAGCTGAGAGATACTTTCGAGAGCACCAGGTATTGGACTTCAAGAAGAAATCAGCTCCAGACGTGCCTCTGGCCATGGCGCAGGGAATACTCACTAATGTTGTGTCAACTTCTCTGCTCCTCGTAGCAGTATTTCCACATCAACCTCTCCAGTGGCTACCCCTTTAATACCACCCCCTACCCCCCCCCCACCTCCCCGCCGGAGTTGGTCAACCATATCTTTGCCCAGCATGGCGGCAACAGCTGTATTTCGTCTTGGTGCACGAGTTTGACCACCAGTGGGACCATTTTGTGGTACTGAGGGCACTGTGAAGAGGACCCTTTCATGAGCTTCCGTATCGCGGATTAAAGATGTAATGTCTGTAGAGCGTAAGATCGCCTATTTTGCGCATCTTGCATCAGTTATGAACTCCGAGCTCTGACAGTGGAACCCCACATTGGTAAACATCTTTGGCGGGGGGAATGGCAGTGTGGATATTGAGGCCGCTGCAGCAGAGATCTGTTCCAAATATGGTGCTAATCGTGAAGACATTTTTGAATAAAGGCGAACAACCCGAATGGATTCAGAGCGGGGATGAATATCGAATGTTTATTGTAGCAAGTTCCCGGTCGGGCTTGTATTATAATCTTGGCGCCCTGTATTTCGTAATGTGAGGCTTGGTTGGGACAAGCGGAGCAACACCCAAACTAACCGCACCACAGTACCCCGTATATCTCAGCGAAACAGCTCCAGTCAACACCCATTTTCAAATGTACATTCCGACCCCACATTTGTGATTTTCGCTACTTCACAGCACTCCACACATCGGTGTGTTTGCTAATATTACCACTGTCCCAGATACCTTGTATAGCTCTAAGCCCCCCGCCATGGTGGACAAAGGATCCCTCCGATCCAACAGACGCTCGAATTCCGCATCCAAAGACAAGGACACCAAGGACACCAAGGAAACCTCGAAGAAGGCAGCTGCTTCAACAGGTAAACCGGCCAGGAGCTCCAGCAAAAGGTCCAAGAAGACAGAAGAGGGGGGTTCACAAGAAGCTGAGAGCATCGAGAACGGGACCGAAGACGTGGAGATGAAGGATGACCCACAGGTTCCTCTGCCAGAGCGAAAAGACAATGAAGGAGACGTTTTAATGGACGTGGGCGAGAAACCAGCCGAGGGTGAAGGGGAGAAGAAACAACCTTCTGAAGATCCTGCTGTGACAGTGCTAAACGGTATTTAAGCCCCGCATCAACTGGATGTGTACCTTTGCTGATGGGAGTATGGGAACAGAAATCAAGCAGAATTTCGGACTATTAGAGCGGGGAGTGGCTAGCTTCGATCCTCGTTTCTCCTTGAGAGTACTACGAAGTGTCCCTTCAATGCGCCGGAAGTTGACCGCAGATATCTTGAGCAAGGTCATTTCAGAGACTTACCCTCCCGACCACTCCTCAGCCCGAACCCTCCTACCCCTTCTGTCAGGCATGGACACTGAGGTATCATCTGACGGAAGTAGTGTCACGAATGGCAACATCTTACCCGAGATTGATGTTTACATCAACTTCCTCGTTCAAGTCTTCCTCCTTGATCAGAAGTTGATAGAAGCAGGAGCCAAGCTCTCTGCGGAGCTTGTGAAGAAGATTCACGCACACAACCGTCGCACGCTAGACTCTCTTGCTGCGAAGGTCTACTTCTACTACTCTCGATTTCACGAGCTTATTGGCAACAATGCGCTCCTCGAAATCAGACCACAACTCTTTGCTTCGCTCCGGACAGCTACACTCCGAAAAGACATTGAGACTCAGGCCACCATCATTACTCTTCTACTCCGAAATTACCTCGCCACCTCCCACTTCACCCAAGCTGATCTTTTGGTGTCAAGGACAAAGTTTCCAGACTCTGCAGCTAATAACCTCATTGCACGGTACCAGTACTACCTTGGAAAGATCCGCGCCATACAGCTTAATTACTCTGCTGCTCATGATGAACTCAACGGTGCCACCCGTAAAGCCCCACAGGTCCCGGCCGCTGCTGGCTTCATACAAGCTGCGAATAAGCTTAAGATCATCGTGGAATTGCTCATGGGAGATATCCCCGATCGAGCAATGTTCCGCCAGCCAATGCTTGAGAAACCTCTCAGCCCATACTTCGACCTTGTCCACGCTGTCCGTGTTGGAGAGCTTAACGCCTTCTTCGATGTTCTCACTAAACACGAGGAGACTTATAAGAAGGACGGGACTTACACTTTGATCATGCGTCTGAGACAAAACGTTATCAAGACCGGTATTAGGACAATGTCGCTTACATATTCAAGGATATCTTTGAAAGAGATCTGTATTAGGTTGCATCTTGATAGCGAGGAGTCAGCGGAGTACATTGTCGCCAAGGCAATTAGAGACGGGGTCATTGAAGCTACGGTTAACCATGAGAAGGGGTTTATGCAGTCGAAGGAGCAGTTGGATATCTATGCGACGCAAGAGCCGCAGCAGGCGTTCCATGAGCGGATCATGGCGTGTATGGGCTTGCACAATGAGAGTGTCAAGGTATGCTTCGATTTTACGGCTCTTTAAAAATTCTCAACTGACTCAATATCAATAGGCTATGCGCTTCCCCATGAACCAACACAGACTGGAGCTCAAGAACGCCCAGGAGGCGAGGGAGAGGGAGAGGGAGTTGGCAAAGGAGATCCAGGAGGGAGATATTGATGAAGATGATGCTGGTGGAGATTTCGAAGGGATGTAGATGCCTTCTCATATCCTGTGGGGGGATGCTTGGGAGGTGGCAGTGAGGCTCAACAGGACCTTCCTACGGACTGTCGGTAGTGCCCGGGCTAGAAATAGTGGATCAGCAGTGGAGGTTTTTACGAGAGCTTATTACACACTTAGAAGCAAGCATGGTATATACTACAACACAATGATACTAAGTTCGAATGCAAGGATTTGTCTGCATAGGGAAGAAGCAAATAGTGCGATCCATCAGTTATTTATTAGGAGCCTCCCAACCTGCACCGGCACCACTAATTGGAATTACATGCAGCTATTTGAAGATAGAATTGTCACATAGCGCAACAAAATCCATAATAAACATCAGTAATCAGTAATATGGCATGGCAGATCAGCGGGTGACAACCCATGTTGGGAGGCACCAGTGCCGCCACAGCAGACAGGCAAGAGGTGCATTCCAACAACGCAGCATTTCTTATTGTGGGACGTAATGCAGCTGTCCGTTTTCAACCCCTCGTTAGACGTAGCCACTGGACTGGTGCTCAGTAAAAGGTAATATCTTGGCTGTATTGACCATATTCACAAAGGCAGTACAAAGTCAATAGATGGTGAGCGTGCGTGCAGTGTTGCTAAAGTCTAGTAAGACCAGAAAAGGAATGATTTCTTGACTCCAGATTCCCTCAGGCACATCACCATTAAAATGCACAAAAACAGAAGCCAATCATGAATTGAAAAAAAGTCTTAAAACACTGCGCCCATCTCCATCATTCATAAGGCACCTTTCAACCGTCATAGACAGTCTAGGGCATAACATAACTAAAGAGCAAGACTGAATGCCATCCGTACCCATAAGAAAGCCGAGCACCGACCGCACCGACTAACGACACTAACAGCACGAAACCATCCAGACAGAGTTGTGGGCGTTGATCCAGGGAATAAGGCAGGGGCATTTGATTGAGAGGGGCTTTATTCATCCCACGATGTATTACTCTCGCCTTACCCCAAGGTACCGTATTCCGATTATTCGCCGATCTAACACTTTTGCACCCAAGAAACATTCAACCTAGCCAACCGAAAGAGAAAACATGATGGAGGCTAGATGGCGTACTTCCTTGTCCATTCCCTGGCCATAGCCTCGTACCTGGCTCGGTCGGTCTTGTACACATGCGCAATCTCTGGAACAAGCGGGTCATCCGGGTTTGGATCGGTCAACATAGAACAAATAGACAATAGCACTGTGATGAAATTAGTACCTCAAACTCGAAAAACCCTTCGTAGGATGCAAACCTTTCGAGATTGTAAGTGCTGGTGACCACTGATCCCTCAGAATATCTAAACAGATGCTGCCGTTCGCGTTGATGTTTGGGTGGTAAATGCGAGTAGTGAAGTTGACCTTCGGGGGCTTGAAGGGGTAGTCTGTAGGGAAAGCGATAGAAAGGAAAAAGACACCTGACGAGTACGGGCTGTCGGCCTGTTTGGAAAATGTAAAGCTCATCAGTCGAAGCTCTGCCAAAAGCTCAACCCGAGAGTTGGATGATCAACAGCCTTCTGAAGCTGTAGGAAACTTGAAATGGGCTAAACGTACAGGCCCCATTATAGTGGCTTGCCAGTGGAACTATATGTGTGTTGTCAGCTCAGGCTGCATCGTGAAATACCATAATCGGATAACATACCAAATCATCGCCAATAGGTCCAGCAGAGCAAGAGCTCGGTGGGTCTCTGTGGCTATCTATCAGCACTCAAAACATTTCCAGGTACTTGTAAATCTACACCTAGTCGGCGGAAATGGGTTCCAAATATGGTGACATACCGTCCGAGGTCAGTCAACTCCTTGTTGATGCGCTTAAGGGCCATGCTGGGGATATGTTTGTATGAATGACTTGTCTGGGGCTGCAGTCAGTAAGTAGGGTCTATTAAACAGTTATATATCGGGGGGTGACGATAACCGGTGATAAGGACAATGTATAGAAGAAAAAATATAGAGCTGGAGGGAAGGGCTCCGAACCTTATGAAAGAGGTAACGATAATCTAGGGAGCTAAGTCCGATGTTTTGTGCACGTATTATAGGGAGCGCTGAGTTCTACACAGGAGAAAAGAAAGAAAGAAGAGAGAAAGAGCAGACGAGAGAGGGGAAAAGTTGGTCGTTCATGACTTAGAGAATGTGCTGGTTGCCCTTGGGGCTTGGCACTCGCCTCAGCTAGGGGAGTTCAGCGAACCAGACGCCTGCTTAGTGCTTGATGACTAAGTGTGCGGGTCGCCAGGGCTGTTTAGGGGATAGGAAGCCGTAGAGTTCAACTTCATTCTTTTACCTCTACGCTATGTTGGTCACAAGAGCTTATTGATACTGCAGGGTATATGTATCTTATTGCATGTACTTAACTAAGGAGTTCAAACCATGCCCTATTTCAGGCAAATACCCTTGCCACTCTGCTGCTTTGTTGTTTCGTTACTAGCTTACAAAGCGCCTCATGCAATGGCCTGCGAAACAATCAGTGAAACCTTTAACAAAATGCTTGAACCCCAGTGATAGCTCTTCCTAGGATCAAGCCTAGGTTATAACAGCGTCAGTCAATCCACAATTATGAACCGGGCACCAAATGAGAAACCGTTACTCACTATGTATATCACTTTGCCCTTCGTATGTTTGAGTGACAAAGAGATTTGCCACATGCCTTCCAATGGCATACTCGTCCGATACAGCGTTGCCGCCAAAGACCTCCTGTAATCTATTGAAGCCATAAGATGCTTAGTAAACTTTGGGCGTCAAAGGTTGGGGAAACTCCAGACTAAGGAAACCTCACGCTCGCGCATTCATCAAGGCCCTATCACAGTTTTGCCGTTTGATCATTGAAATCATTTCAGGGAGGGCCATTCCTTTGTCTTTGAGCCTTCCTACTTGAATAGAACTAAGGTAAACGGCTTCGTCAGCTGAATGTTGAAAACCTAATATCAAAGTAATACTAACGCCAATAGACCAAATGCCGCGTCTGTAGATGCGTCTGCTAGTTTCTTCTGGATCAGCTGGTACTTTGCCAGCGGATTGCCCTTGAATTGCTTCCTTTCCAGGGAGTACGTCCTCGCTCGATCTATACAGTCCTCAAGAGCGCCCATAGTTCCCCATGCAATTCCATATCGAGCATTGTTCAAGCAGCTGAATGGGCCCTTCAGGCCCTCCACACTCGGGAAAATATTTTCTTCTGGAACCTCCACATCATCCATTTGGATCATTCCTGTAATAGATGCTCGAAGGCCATTCTTGTTCTTGATAGCTAGAGTCGACAATCCAGACCTCACTTCTCCTCGCTCTATGAGGAAGCCACGGACCTTACCGTCGAGTTTGGCCCAGACCATCAGAACGTCGGCTGTATCAACGGAGACTACATGTTAGCCGAGTAGCCAGTGAAGGGAAACACAAGAGGTCGACACTCATACCAATTGGTGAATTGGTAATCCATGTCTTTGACCCGGAGAGCAAAAACACTCCTTGTTTTGTAGGATGCCGTCTTGCAACTGTCTCTATCCTGATTTATGGACTGTTATTCCTGGGCTGCTACGGACGATAGAAGTTTAAACTTACGATCCCGGATCGGATCCATGATTTGCTGTACAGGGCTCATATTAGTACAGTCCCCTGGGGTAGTAGGAGTAATCACGACTTACGCTCTGTCAGCCCAAAACATCCTAGGAGCTGCCCCTTGGCCATCTTTGGCAGGAATCGCTCCTTCTGCTCTTCTGTTCCGTGCTCCTCAATGCCCCCCATCACCAGGGCACTCTGCACACTCATACCACTCCTATATCCACTGTCTACACGCTCAACCTCTCTAGTGATCAACTAGCAAAAGCAATCCCAGTTAGTACCCCCTTCCCCAGTGGGTCAGAGTATTGTTATTGGACTAACCCCAGACGCTACATTGCTCACTCCGGCACAGCCGTAGCCCTTTATGGTGGCCCCAAGAAGGCCCAACTCACCCATCTCTTCTTGAATTTTGCGGTCATAGTTCTCGTCCCTATAGGCCTCTATTCCTACTCTCATAAGTCCCCCATTTGCGGCCTATCCCCAATGACCAAACGACGAATATGTATGGGCCCATGAGATTGTAACTTCAGATATCAGGGGTATAGGGCACCGAACGTCAATGATTTAACAGAGCGGGTGGGGCTTATTTAAAATATAATGGAGGGTATATAGAATATAGAGAGTTATGAAAGGGTATGTCCTTACGCAGCACTCTCGGCAACAATTTCTCTTGACAGTATGCTCTCGCAGTTTCTGATATCGCGACCTCATCCTCAGTTAGAAGATCTTTTGTGTTCAGTGGGTCTTCCCAGTCGAAAGCCAATTGCCCAGCAGATGTCGATGCATATTTCTTGCCACATGATAATGAGATATGGGACAACGTTTTGGGGGTGGTTTGGAACAGAGGACGGAACATATTGAGCGCTAATAAAGCAATATTTTGTGTGGCGTTGAGCTCTTTGACCTCAATTGCAACGGCAAACCCGGCACAAGGAAAGTCCGAAAGTTACCCCATCGGACAGTAGCTGCTACTAACTCGTTTACATAAGCAGAACAATGGCAACCAGACTAGCAGCCGTACTGAGAGTAACTACATCTCACGCGCGTCATACTGATTAGCATCACGTTGTTCCAAAAGCCAGCTCCATCACCACATATAACAGGGATTTTGTCATATACAGTGTCGCGATATCAGACACAGCGCCATGGGTATCAAAGGCCTAGCACAGGTCATCCAAGAATACGCTCCAGATGCGATTAAGAAAGTTGAGATTAAGCATCAGTTTGGAAGGAAAATAGCTATCGTAAGTATTATTTTCAAGTGATGACATCGTTCGATCATCTAATCGTTTGTGTGAGCTTAGGATGCGTTAGTATACCTGATTCGATGGGTGCTGGGCGATTCACTGATGGTATTGGTGGGCCGTTAGATCGATGAGTATATACAGTTTCATGATCGCAGTGCGGTCTGGTGGGGAGCAGTTGACGTCTGAGAGCGGGGAGACAACCTCACACCTGATGGGAATCTTTTACCGAACACTCCGTATGGTTGAGAATGGTGTTAAGTCAGTGAACCTTCCACACTGGGGCCTTCCATTCGCTAACACCGACAGGCCCGTCTATGTATTTGATGGCAAACCACCCACACTCAAATCCGGAGAGCTTGCAAAACGTACTGCACGTAAAGCTGAAGCTCAAGAGGCCCATGAGGAAGCAAAAGAAACCGGTACGGCTGAAGAAATTGAGAAATTCGCCCGCCGAACAGTCCGTGTGACCAAGGAGCACAATGAGGAATGCAAGAAGCTTCTCAAGTTAATGGGAATACCTTATGTTGATGCACCCACTGAAGCAGAGGCTCAATGCGCGGCTCTTGCTCGAGCAGGCAAGGTCTACGCTGCTGCTACAGAGGATATGGATACCTTGTGTTTCGATTCTCCAGTCCTGATACGGCATCTCACCTTCAGCGAGCAGAGGAATGCAAAGGAACCTATTCAAGAAATCTATCTCGATAAGGTCCTAACAGGCTTGGATATGACGCGAGACCAGTTTATCGACCTTTGTATACTTCTCGGATGTGATTACTGTGAAACGATACCTAAGGTTGGCCCGAAGTCTGCCTTGGAACTTATTCGCAAACATGGATCTTTGGAGGGAGTAGTAAAATTCTTGGAGGCGTCGGATAAGTACAAATTACCAGAAGATTGGCCATGGCAGGATGTCAGGGAATTACTCCTTAAGCCAGATGTGGCACCGGCAGAAGAATTCGACTTTAAGTGGAACGCACCAGATACAGAGGGATTGGTGAAATTCTTAGTAGACGAGAAGGGATTCAACATTGACAGAGTCAAGAATGGTGCAAAGAGATTGGAGACACACCTAAAATCTGCCCAACAAGGTATGCCCAGCATCACTAGCGTTCCCTCATCCTATACTCGTCTGACGTGCCACGTGCATGCTCCCCTTACCCTTACTGACCTTATGGCTATAGGGCGATTGGATGGATTCTTCAAGGTGCTGCCGAAGACAGAGGAGCAAGTAGCAACACTGAAACGGAAGAATGTGGAAAGGCTGGAGGTGAAGAAGAAAAAACAGAAACAAGAGACTGCGGCGAAAAAAGGAGCAAAGGGAAAACCAAAAGGAGCAGCATAAATAGAGAGGTGGGAGATTTCAGAAGCGGAGTAATGTGGGCTATATTTTTTATCGCGATCAACCTCCTGTATGCGGCACCGTTTGCTGTTTTTGGGTGTGTACATTATAATAATAATCACCATGATTTACTCCGTTTTTTATTGCAGAAACGAATAGTGATATGCGAAAAGTAGAAGCTACCGGTACAGAGTAAGCTGTACGAAAGCGGTACATAGCTAGCGACAAACGTCCGCTAACCCGACCGGAGACAATCCCACCATCGCGCGCTAAAAGTCGGAAATCGTCTTGGCTAAACCAGACTAAGCCTAAACACGGGGCTTGGAAGCAAGCGAGCGGTAGTCTCCAAGCTCTCGTAGCGAGCGGTGCCGCTTTTATCGCTCCTTGTAGTCTGGTTAGTTAAGTTGGTCCGAGTACAGGGTAATCGTCAGAATGACAATTCTCAATAGGGTAATTTCACAGACGCCCGCATCTAGCCTTGGGTTCCATTCCTTCACAGCACCGATCGGACTTTTGAGCAAAGAATACCCTCTTCACCGGACTGGGGACAAAAATTATATGGGCCATTTGGCCCTTTAGATTAGTTGGACGAATTTCCCTGAGATTTTAAACTCAGTTTGTGGATTTTAAAAATTCACAGAACTGGAGAGTAGTTTCGATCGCGGCTACTGAAAGGCGCCCACTGGTAAGAGCGGAAGAATTGAAGTAGTTTAGAACTTACCAAATGTTCTTTGTCACCCAGACTAGTTCTTTGCATAAAGGACTCGATTTGATAGTGATAAGGTCTCCTTACTCTTAGTCTCGGTACCTTACTCTGTACTTTGGTATTATCATGAGATCTAGATGTGGTGTGCTGTCGCTGGGGGGTTCTTAGAAGCCGTGCGGCGCCGCAGGGCATCAGAACTAGAAACAGAATCTCTCATGACGAGCAGGAGATGCGTATGAGTGAAAAAAAAAGACATCAAAGTGGTAGCAATGGCTAGTACCTTACGCATTTCGCATCCTGTTCCCTTCTGCATGGCAGATGCGGGATTCATCCGTTCATCAAACTGCTAAAAGCTTCAGGATCACCGAATACCAATCAACTCTCGTTCATACGAAAAAAAACAACCAAGCCTCCGGTGACGTGGAGGGCTCGCAACGAGCGGTTTGGGTCTATCTTACTGTGTGGGTGTGTCACAATTATGGTCGCAACAGGGTAAGGGAAGTTGGAATTTCATGAAATTGGAAGACAGGAGGGAGGGGTGGGCAAACAGCACGATGAGGGATGATCCAACGTGATGTCGGTGTCCACATTTTGCAAATACCAGTAGACGTTGCTGTTTCGGAGCGCCGCCGACGACGAAGCGCACAGAAAGGCCAGACGAAAAGGGAACGTAGGAACGTAGGAAACGTAGGGGAAAAAAGTGTGAAATGGCGGGGGAGCGGAGCAGCTCGAAAATTAGGTGCTCCGATCAAGATTGATTTGGGGGGGTGGAGGGGCGATGAAGGTTGCGTGGTGTCCTTTGCGAAGGGGGATTTTTCCAATCGAGAGGGCGTGGGTTAGGGTTGTCGCCGCTATGGGATACATCAGATGTGGTGTAGCATAACACAAATAACTGCAGGGAGTGTGGATATTTGGGGCTTCAGGCATGCTGGCTGTGGTAGTAGTGTGGCATATTCCATGCTGATGATTTCCCCCAAGAGGGCCAGGGCCATTGCACTCTGATACTGGGGCAGAGGTTTGGGCTCTGCTGTATGTGCCAAAAGCTCATGACACAGTACCACACACACCTTTTTTTACCTTGGCTAGGCTGTTGCTTTTTTAGCTTTGGTGCCAATTGATTTGGGTGGTTGATCCTGTTGTGTGCGCCGACGATACAAAAACCCTCCCTCCAACCCCACCGTCGTCCGCTTCCCTTCCTTCCTTCCCTCCCGTTTCTCTCATCCACCCACCGACTCCAAGCAACCGCCGCTCAACAAACCTTCGAAGACTATCGCTCCTGCATTCCAGACTCTTCACGAACATCCACTCTATCCAACAAACTCTTTATACCCGACCCAGACAATGCCTGCTGCCACTCCTAAAACCCCCAAGGCGACTGCCACCAAGAAGGCCGATGCCTCCCATCCAACCTATAGGGACAGTACGTTAAATTTTCTACCCTTTTTTTATTTTTAAATAATACATTACAGAGTGTTAACGTGTCTCTTTTACAGTGATCGCCGATGCCATCAGCACTGTTAGTACCCTTTTACTGTTTTTTTATATTTATATTTTTTTTAAAATAAAAACTGGGACTACCATGGTCGGGCTTTTACTAACGCGTTGTTTTTTCACTTCAGCTCAAAGAGAGGAATGGTTCTAGGTTAGTACACACATTAACACACGCGTTGTCAATGCTAACGCAATTAATTGCAGCCGTCAAGCACTTAAGAAGTACATTCAATCCAACTTCAAGGACCTCAAGAACTTCGATACCCAGTTCAATGCTGCTCTCCGCCGTGGTGTTGAGAAGGGGGACTTCACCCAACCCAAGGGACCTTCTGGGCCAGTAAAGTTGAACAAGAAGAAGGACGCTGAAAAGAAACCAAAGGCCGAAAAGAAAGAGGGAGACAAGGAGGCGAAGCCTAAGAAGGCGGCAGCTGCTAAGCCAAAGAAGGCTGTTGCTGATAAGGAGGCAAAGCCAAAGAAGGCCGCTGCCAAGAAGGGCGCTGCGCCCAAGAAAGCCCCTAAGGAGAAGACCGAGAAGGCCGCTGCTAAGCCAAAGGCGAATGCTGCTAAGAAGGTCAAGAAGCCCGCTGCTGTAAGTAACGCTTAGATGGTTTCATCATCTACAATTCATTTCTGATACCCCTTTCATAGGCCCCAGCTGTGACCGAGAAGCCCGCTGTCCTCACCAAGACCAAGTCTGGCCGTGTCTCCAAGGGTACCGCTCCACCCAAGCCTACTAAGAAGGCCGCTGCACCAAAGAAGAGGGCCACCCCAAAGAAGGCTGCCGCTTCCGCTCCAGCTGCTGAGGCATAAATAACTAAAGTTAATTCTTTGTTATTTGCTTCTTTGGGTTTCCTTACGGTGTTTTCTTATCAATGAACATGTAATCTTGGGATTTTTATAAAGTTACCCACTTTCGCCTTTTTATTTGAGGAGTGGGAAGATGGTCACGGAGTCTTTAATCGGGATACGTCTGCCCTTTCAGTTTATTGTCCATCATCTCAGGTTTCTGGACTTTGTTTCTGTTAGCTCTCGGTGGTTTGTTTTTCGGTTTTAGGGCTTTGGTCAGTTGGATTTCTCTCTTGCTGCCTTCTGATATTTTGTTTTGGTCTTTTAGCAACCGGCGCTGGGTATTTGTCTAATGTTTTCGTTGTGCTTTTTGTTTTACATTTTTGCTTATAACTTGATACGAAATGGAGATGGATGGAGTAGTTTTCGAGTTCTGGAACATGGTATCGAGTTATCCTGCAACAATAGGCTATTTTCGATATGGACAGATTGGGCGGATTTGGTTAGCTATAGGCATAGGGTAGTAGACTTGGGAAAATAGGATTCTGGTTTCTGAAAGCATGAAAAGATTTCCGTGATTATTTCTCATTCAATATGAAATGTCGCGATCGTCAGATTTGTGGTGTTGTATTGAGGCAAGATTGGTCTGCGGCAGTTTTTGTTTGTGCCCTACTGAACCAAAACAACAAAACAATGCGGCGATGAGATGACGTTAAAAAACGTGCTAGGGCCTCACATTGATCTAGACTCGTTTAGCTGCATCAGGGGATGAGAGCTAACCTCCACAGGAGCGGTCGTGCTAACCAGACTAAGAGCTAAATACCTGGACCTTCACTCTTTAGTCTGGTTCACTCTTCTGAGCTTGGCGAGTGGGAGCAGACTAGAACTGGTGATCAAGGATTAAAGCGGCGGGTGATGGAAGTCACTACCAACTAGGCTTAGTCATTCTAGGCTGAGTATAGTAAAACCATCATCTCCTAGCTTGATTTGGAACCCGTGCAGATATTAGTCTTGGCTAGTTGATAACATGATGGAGCTCGAGGTTGTGTGTGTGTATGGTGTGGGGGGGAAGGGCTTCATTCTCTTCTACTCTAGGATCGCAGGTAGTAGGGACGTATACCCAGGCAGGTCCCGAGCGGCTCAAATGACCCCCGGCAATATAGTCTTGTTGTCACGAGTCCCCCCCCTCCGTGACTACACCTTTATGCACGAGCAACCGCAGTTCTTCTACAGATTCTCCAGCCTTGCCAGCCTCCGAGGCTCGGGTGCATGGTTCCAGAAGACCGATAAGGGGGTGAGCTCAGCTAGAGAGTGCATTCATGATTGCTGCTACATGTTGCATGACGTGCGTGTGCCTAGGTCCTTGCAAAGCTGAGGGGCGTGGTGGAGAAGGTATTAGTCAAAACTTTGACCAAACTCCCCCAAACAAGAGCATTACCCTGAAGACCTTAATAGTCGAGTCCGGCCGAGTTATTCGGTTGCCAGACTCCAAGAGGGTATAGTACTAATTGTCCATACTACTTTAAGTACTCACATGAGCGTGACAGACGAGTGAAAGATGTAAGAGTAGTAGTATTACAAACAGTATAGTACAAATCAGACAAATCTATAAATATATATCCGTGAGATTTAGGCATTACAGGACTCCCCAAAAGACCACCAGCACCCAGAGAACAAAAAAAAAAAAAAAATACAAGAAACAGCTCTAGAAAAGGTAACCATAAGACAATATGTAATTAACCGCAAGTAAACAGTTCCAACATCACCCAAAGCGAGATTAGGCAGAGCACCTCTTCCCCACAAGACTCCCAATTCTATTCTACTGCGTCACCTCCCCCTCTGGGTCCTCGTATATCTTCACTCTCTCACTAATCTCCCTGATATTACTTTTCACAAACTCTTCAATCCTCTCCCCTTTTCCCGCCGCCACTCTCAAAATCAACTCATTCAACCTTTGTCTCCCTAGAATATCTACATGGTCCCCTGTATTCGGCCCCCCTCTAATATCAAACGAAGTCGGCTCATGCGGCATTTCGTAGATCTTGATGGGGATATTGGAGGGGTTGTAGCGCTGGATTTTCCAGCCTTTGGCGCACATGTAGCCTGCGCTGAGCAAGGAGACAGTGCCGTCCCCTTCACCGACGACGACGCCGCGGTCGACGGCAGTGGAGGCGTGGTTGATCGTGGTATCGATGGTGATGTTGAGGCGGGAGAGCGGGTCGCGGGATTCGCGGTAGTAGTAGCTGTGCAGGCGTTAGCATGATGGGGGCTTAAGAGGGGGTTGGATGTACCTTCGCTCAGTCGGCTTTCCAATTCCATAAAAACAATAAATCTTCATACTCGGTGCATACGGCAATCTAACCTCCAACGGGTTGACCCACTTGCTTGGAATTTTCTCGTTGGTCTCAACCTCATTCCTGGTAGTAGCCACTCCATGGGAATAGCTTCCCATTACCGCATCTCTATACCAATCCTCGGAGTACTTCAACAAATAATCAATACTCTCCGACACTGTTAAATTCTTACTTGAATGCTCGGTTCCATTAGCTACTTCGGTGAACTTAATAAACGATCCAAAACTGGTCTGCTGCCCAGGCTCATCGTCAGGAGCCCACGTCTGGTTTCCCCAGACGGCTTCACCACCTTTGGGGAGCATACTAGATATACCCGGCATGGCGCGGAGGATCTCGGCACGTTCTTCGCGAGAGAAGAATTTTTCGAGGCCGTAGACGGCAAAGGAGTTTAGCTGGGCGGTATCTTTCATTTCACCGGAGAGGACTGCGGGGACACCTTTAGCAGCACCGAGCATGCATCCACTGACCTGAATATTGTTAGATTTGGCAGTTATGGGATTCTCTAGTTAGAGGCGGGGCTCACGTTGATGAATGCCTCGACATGGGTGTCTACCCAGGCACTTCCACCTCCACCGTATCCTTCTGCTTCTACCCATTTCATGAAGAAGAACGTAACCTGAGATCCCATTGAATGGGAGACCAGCACGACTTTCTTCCCGGATATTTTGTGGGCTGTTTCTATGTACGCCTTGAGACGGGTGAAATATTGATCTACTATACTTTCAGCAGCCTAGAATCAACTATAGGGCATTACCCAATCTAACCTCGTATCTCAAGATTTGGGTATGATAACCTCCAGTCATACGCAGCTGTGTAGGAATTTGTAGGGTCATAGCCTATTGTTGCTAGGTTTTCTATTATCTAAAATAAGGTGAGCTTGAAATGACCAAGAAATTGATTTTGGGACATAATACCCTAGGGCAGATGATTGTTAGACTAGCGTTTTCTCTCTATATAGTTATAGAGAGATCCTTACTTGTTCCATATCCAGTAGCCTTTGCTCCATTCATGTTTTAGCGTGCTTCTGTATGATACAACTTCCAATATCATGCGACCTACCCGTGATGAAGAAGTCTGTGGCATCAAAGCTGGGCACCCCAAAAAGTCAGGCTTCAGAGATTGCAAGTAGGACGGGAGGTGAACATCGTAACATACCCTTGGGCAGCACGTACTTTCACTGACCAAAATTAGCTATCCGATGTCCCAGAGTACCTAGAGTAGCCTTACCTCCTGGTGGATCCAATCCAGTCTCCTTATCCAGCATAATATGTTGTTTCCATAATGCATTATCTACCACTAATGCTCGAAGCATATGCCAACTCCCCCATAGCCTCTTTCTAAACCATTTCCTTGAGCTCGGACCAGTGCCCCAGCTCTCCAACCTATACGTCACACGTCGTCAGACTAAGATCAAGTCCTCCTCCAGCGAACCATACTCTACCCTGTTGATATAACCCCAGGAATCTAAACCCCCACCTCACAATCAGCACTTATCGCCCTCCCTCAAATACCAAGGGGTCATTACATCCACCTACCATAATTACCGGATGCTCCGCTTTCAACCCTTCATCCTTCAATTGCAGTCCCACAGAAAATGCATCATAAGGAGCCTTATCCTTTTCCCGTTGCTGTCCGTACGTTGAGTTGAAGCCAAGATAGAACGAAGCGTACTCCGCGTATAGACCTACCGAAATATCCGTGGCCTCCTTGAGAATTCCGGCTGGAATAACATCTGCTAGTACGTCTAGCCTGATATCAGCCAGGGCATCGAGGTTGACAATGTCCCTATTGACTCCGACAAAGGCGGCCAGGAACATCCCAGCCATACCACCAATTGTAAACATGGAGAAGCCGCGACGCTTGGATAACCTGGCCTTGGGATTTTGGGTGTCATTTTTGGAGCCAGGTGTGGGTGGTGGAGCTTCGGAGTTGCTGGTGCTGGAGATATTCGATGTTATTTCTGAGGATTCGCTGCTCTCTGGTGGTGGTGCTAATGATGTCGTCGTTTCGACTGTTGACGGTGCAGTCTTCCTCCGTCGAGGAAACATGGTGATCCTTGGGTTCTGTCGCCGGGATATAGATATTCGTACAATACCTGGAGAAAAACCAGGATGCGAATCTAGATATTGAATATATATATCTAGCCAGCAAGATCGTCAGTTGAAGACCCAAATTATTAGGGATGTACACGGGGCTTAGTCACCGAAACAGGGCTGCACGAATGATCTCACGTTACGATAACTCTAGAAGGTGGTGCGGGAATTCAGACTACTGACAGCTGTACTCCGTACATTGTCAGCTATGCGCGTTTAATTTTGCTGCGCGCAGGATGGGGTTCTTGCATGTGATATTGATGCATCAACGTTCAATGCTTTAGTTATGAGATGGGATGCAGAGTGCGGGCTTTACCGATTTCCGGCGGGGAAAGAAAGATGACGCCAACCAGACTAAGACTACGTATATTCTAGATCTTATGACCTGAAGTTCGAGGTCTATTGACCATTAGATACTTATATAACCCTACAAAAGTGAGGTATAGTTGCCGGGCTAGCACCTGCATAAGACGTGCCTGAAATTATGGTTTTGTAGTCTATGGATTTGTAGAGGCTGATCTCGTCCTTCCTACTGCCGCCTCAACTTCGTGCAGTACGCCCAGTACATGCTATAATACCTCACCGTGGCCTGAACGGACTGGACAACTGCAAAAATAGATAGAACAGCACACCATGTTCTGCTCGGTTAACCCCCCCAATTCCTCAACGTAGCAAAGCACCTTATAAACTATAGAGATGTAGCCCATGCAATGATGGCTACTATATTTTTATTGTGTACTTTACATGTAGACAACGATTGGGCACTCAAGCTAATTTTGCGATAGTCTTGGGTTAATGTGGAAATGCCAATGATCTGGCAGACTTTCTGAGGCAAATCTATCGGCATGTATATATTAAACGTGTTGTTTTTGGTAAGGGGATTTGAGCATCAAGTCCCATATGATGTGGGCAGCGGTAGAGTCAGGGTAATTTAGAATCACTGACAAAACATCCTACCAGTACATTTTTAGCGCTTACTGGCTCCATTCATATCCCCTGCGACTTTAGCTCAGTTGGGAGAGCGTCAGACTGAAGTCCCACTTCGGTCATTCATCTGAAGGCCTTGTGTTCAATCCACAAAAGTCGCATTATCATTTTCCTTTTTGTATTTTTTTGCCCTTTCTTTCCCATCTCTTGAACTGGAGAATTAGTCACTTTTCTTAAGAACGTTTTAGGAATACGTTTTCCTTCTCAAATCCTGCGATATACTAAGTACTTGGAATATCCGTGCAATTAGTCTCGCTACCAGACCCTCAGAGAGGCGTGCAATAGACCTTTCCCATAATCTCTGCCCCTAAAAAAACCAGAGGGTAAAACTGCAATATAATTCATAGGGTATCACCATTTCATAAAAAACAAATAGCAAAAAGAAAAGAACAAACCCAAACTCCTCGACCGTGCGCCGACTTGTATCCGGATTCTCCAGCCCCCACAAATAAGTCTCACTACAACACAACCTATTAGCAATCCCTCAACCTCCAATCAATCGAAGGAATACTCACATGCGAAATATACTGAAAACAACTACTAACAATCCCTTCCTTTGCCTCCTGCCTCAGCAACAAATCCTGAATCCTATCCATCCCACCTCCTTCCTTACAAGTAAAATGGTTCCAGCTACTCGTATCCCCATACAACATCGCCGGAGCCTTGATAAACTGCTTCCCATCTTTGCACCGCTTACATTTAAACGTATCATGTGTATCCGATAGTGTGTCGGGATGGAATTCAAATAGCTGCCGGAGCGCGTCTATGGAGAAATGCCGCTCGACGTCTTGAGCTTCGTCGACGACGCAAGAGGAGAGGGATTGCTTGTGGGATTGACGCTGGAAGATCTTTTCTTCGATGGTACCGGTCGCGATGAAGCGGTAGACGAAGCAGTCTTTTTTTTGGCCGTCGCGCCAGACTCGCGCAAGGGCTTGCTGGTCAGCGGCCGGGTTCCAGTCTATCCAGCCATAGGAAGTCAGTATTTGCTTGGTGACATGAATAATATGGAGAATTGGGGCAATACTGACCTGGGTCAAAAAGAACTAGTCTATTCGCACCAATGAGATTAAGGCCACATCCACCCGCCTTACTACTCAACAAAAACACAAACTCCGGCCCTTCAGGATCATTAAACTTATCTACCAATTTCTGGCGTTTATTAACATTCATCGTTCCATCCAATCTCAAAGATCCATATCCTCGGCTTCGGCAAAGCTTCTCGAAGATATCTAATGTCTGGGTATAATTGCTGATCAAGACAATCTTGTCATTGGTATCTTGACGAATCCTAGCAAGCATCCTGTCTAGCACCAACATCTTCCCTGAGTACCATGTCTTGACGTCCCTATCCCTACCCCTAGCATCTTTCTGGACAAAGTCGTCTGGGAGATGAGCCTCAGAGCCGGGTAGATCTTCGGGGAGGTTTAGTAAATCGGGGTGGTTGCAGAGCTTCTTCAAGAGACCAATGGCAACTAGAGGCCTAGAGCCCTTGCCTTTTAAGATAGACTTGATAGTGGGGGATGTAATGAATAAATTATAGAGATCCTTCTGGAAGGGGGAGAAGTTGCAGAAGACAACATGCTCGTACTTGACGGGAAGATATTTGGATAGAATATCGTTTGTACGGCGGATGATGAATTTGTTTACCAATTGACCTAGTTCAGTTAGACATGCGTCTCCTTTCTCTCTGTCGGCGTCTGTTCCGTTGGCATCCCGCCCGCGGAGAATGGGGAGTTCATATTTCTTTCTGAACTCGGCACGGGAACCAAGGAGGTTAGGGTTGGCGAAGTTGAGGAGGGAGAAATATTCAGAGAGATCATTCTATAAGTCATTAGTATAAGAATCCTGATTGCATTAGGGGGGGGTTTAAAAACCAACCTGAATAGGTGTTCCGGATAGGATGACCCGCCTATCAACCTTCAACCCGTTCAACGCCACGAATGTCTGACTCTCCCCATTCTTCAGCCTATGACCTTCATCGCAAAGAAGAAGGCCAATTGGAACATCCGCCAGCTCGCCCACATTTAGCCTCAAGGTCTCATACGAAACAATAAGAACCGGCCTTGTCACACTTCTTCCACTCGAAATCGCCCACTGCTTCAACTGCGCTGTAAGTTCTGCCTTCGTGCCCTTTCCATCAATCGCAAACGGCGTCACCGTATCCTTCCCCAACCATTTCACTAACTCATTTGCCCAATTCCTCACCAATGACGATGGACACGCAATCACACATTTCTGAATCGTCGACTTTCCCCCTTCCGGAGACTGCTTGAGTAAAGTCCACATCAACGTGATACACTGTAACGTCTTTCCCAGCCCCATCTCATCCGCCATAATACACCCATTCGCCCGTGGGTCGATTAGACCAGTTGTACATCTATACAAGAACTTCACACCCTCTATTTGATGCGGCCTGAGCACCTTCGCAAGCCTCGGGTCAATCACAACCGGCACTTTCGGATGTTCCTCTTTCTCTTTCTTCAACCCCAGAATATCCGCCAAACTTTTATGAACCTTCGACACCGGTTTTGGTGCTTCCTCCTCCTTGGCCT
>Ga0307511_10000665_pt1 | contig 36612 bp, 51 predicted proteins | sample 13_EM_MG_FD_200266 | JGI IMG/M metagenome (GOLD analysis project Ga0307511, IMG submission 200266) | Populus trichocarpa ectomycorrhiza microbial communities from riparian zone in the Pacific Northwest, United States - 13_EM | ecosystem: Host-associated > Plants > Roots > Unclassified | place... | reverse complement strand
TGCGCGTTTACCCTTCGGAAGGATTGTATGAGTGTGGTAGTGGTGGTGGTTTTGGTTCAACGTTTGGCCTGAAGGGGGATCACGACCTGAGACGCGTCTGTGCGCGTCCATATCTCAATGAGTCACGAGTGGTCCACGTACGGTGCCGTCATCGTTCTCGGGCGCCGGGCCTCCCCGCAGCCAGGGCTTTCGTGTCAACATGCGGCTGCCCAGTATTGCGGGTACGATTGTTATCATTGCAGAGCGGTGGGTGTGGGTGTAGAATGTCACAAGGATACTGGCGAATAATTTACTGTGGCCATCTGTTCCATCGTAGAACACTGGCGAAAAGGAAACCTAGGATCACGAGTAAACAAGATGACGCGAGTACACAACGCGTCTCGACTCACAAACTCCAACTCCCCCCATGATTCTCTTCCCAAGTATTGACCCAGGGGCTTTCGGACGCGACATCTGTAGCGCATAAAAGCCAACCCCAGCGAGCGCGCCGATGCCGATTATTCTGCATGTGATACATTCTTCTGGGGTCGCCCGTTGCTGCAGGGTGTCTGGCGGTGATGTCATTGGTGCTGTCGAAGTCGTGGGCGAAGGCATCGTCGTTGTCGTGTTCGATGGTCGGGGGGATGCTGAACTTGTCCCACTTCCGGAACAGAACGATCGGGGCCGACGGCGTCAAGTTCCGTCTCTTGGCTTGTGCCGGCCGTATCGGCTCTCCAGGCAAAGAGTACGAAGCTCGCCATGTCCTCCTTATCTGATCTCCCGACAGAACTCACGACGGGCATCCTAACCACTGCGATCTCGCAGCACCCAAATCCAAGCTGTATATTGGCAGTGAACAGACATTTTAACGATATCGGACAGTTCATCATCTACGCTTCCCTCAGGTTCAAGAGCGAATCTCAGCTTGTCAAATTTGCGCTCAAGCGGCGCTTCCATGCATATAACCACACACATACCCATCATACCCACCATCGCCACAAGGACGAAGATCAGGAAGGCTTCGGTACTCCTGCTGTCGCTATCACCGCTGCATGTTCTGGAGGAGCCGGTACGATATACCACAGTGGGACCTCGGATATTGCGGTGAAGAGGCTGCTGCCGTACTCTCCGCGGAGCATAAGCGTACGGATCCCCGGAGGTCAAGGGAGCAGTATCATCTTTGAGGCCATCAAGCACGTCTTCGAGCTCTGCGCCGAGGCCGCAGGGACAGGCGTATTGGCGTTGGACAGCCTAGAGTTCTGCCTCCACTCCCGTACGAGCGATCCCTCACCGTGGAGGATTGGTGAGGCGTTGTCCCTGGTCAAGTGTGTCCCCTCATCCGTCACATCTTTGACCCGTGAACTAATTCGGTGCCTTGGCAATCTTCTTCTTTAGTCCATGTAGGTTCGTGTGGACAGGACCGGATCCTCCGCACCACTTTTCTATAGCGGTTCGTCTTTTCCCCACCCATGCACTGATGCAGGATGCTGACACGAGGTAGATTGTACCTTGCGCAACGTATCATCTCTTCCAATCCATCAAAGCGTGGTCGAATCTTCAATCTCTCACTCTCACCAACATCTCCTTCCCCTCCCGCAGGGCCTTCATTCCTGTCAGTTCATCTGGGCCTGACCTCGTTGTCTGTGCCTTGGCGAATTCGGATGACGGCCCTCTCATACCCCTCGAAATGTTGTCCAACTTGAGGAGCATATACATCGGGCAAGCGACCCTTGTTCCTACGCGGAGTATCGTGAGATTAGCCCTCGCCAAACCGGAAACGAAACTCTTGATGCGTAGCGGAAGTGTGGAGGACGGCTGGTATCATGAGCGAGAGGTAGAGGGGAAGAACGGCGGGCTTAGGGAGATACGTCTTGTTGATGCCTACAAGGAGAGCATTTGGCAAGAGCGAATCCGTCGGAAGGACTTGGAAGCCGTGGCTATGGAAGTTGCTTTCTCTGACACCGACTCTTGGTATCATTCATTCACGGGGGAAATTGACTCTGAGGCGGTCCTGGGAAGGATTAGGGGGATCGTCTCGTGTGAGGTGTTAACGGAGCGTATTGTGGGCGGTGACAGGGCTGAGGGTATGACGACGTTGATCTGAAGCTTAAGGAAGATTGGCGATGACGTTGGGGTTTGGGATGGGGACGAATGGAACCGGAGTTGAAGATGAAGGCCGAGAATCCCCTACCCAAATCTATGAGCTGCGAGGACCGTCTGATCGGAAGGTATACAACTTGGAGACCCCTTATAGGTGGGCCGAACCACGACATAAGTTGTAGTTCCCCATACTCCACTATTCCCCCTTCTACTCAGTTTTTATCCCGGTATACGTACAAGTTATCGGCTACCCAATCTATTCCACACAGTCGCGCCTGTGACCCAGGAAGCAGTTTTATTGTTCTCAGCAATGTATTGGCAGAGAAAGGGTCAATAGTGCAAAATATAGTGTGAGATCCTACCCGTCGAAGTACCCTTGAAGCATCAATAGAAAGATAGCAATGTAGAACGTGATGGATGAGAACGAGAACGTGAATAAAGCCCAAACTAGAAACCAATGACATTGAAAAAGAATAGAGATCCGTGTTAGTTATGCTGTCGTCAACCCCATGGTTGTTGTTGTTGGGCAGGGAACCCTCCACTCTGCCAACCTGGTGTCTGAGCTGTGGTAAACGGAGTGCCAGGCTGCATCATCTGACCGAACGGATTGCTCGGCGACATCCCAAACGCCTGTTGTTGTTGAGGCATGTACCCTGTCTGTTGCATCTGCATCTGCTGCTGCTGCTGCTGCTGTTGCATCGCATGGAACGGGTTCCCGGTCGCATTCGGGGTGAACTGCTGGAAGCCTTGCATCTGCCCGGGGAAAGTCGCAGATAGCATCCCACCGCCTGGTTGTTGGAGTTGCTGGGTCTGGAAGCTTTGAGTTTGTTGGGGGAGGAAGGTCTGGTTGGGGAATGCAGGAGCCGAGAACGGTTGCTGGAGGTTATTCATACTATTCAGTCCCGCTCCAAACGTTGCGCTAGTGTTGAATTGTTGTGTTTGGGGGGTGAGGAAGTTCGTTGACTGGGACTGGGGTATCGAGAGCCCCGGAGTTCCTCCGAGTGAGGACTGTAATCCACTGCTGAAACCTGGTGATTGTAGACCCATTCCAGGGTTCTGTTGGAGCGACAATGAAAGAGGTTGGGAAAGGGGGGATGGCTGAGGTTGCATTCCTGGGCTGAGTGCGAGGTTTGCGTAGGGATTCGTGTTGTTGAAGCTCGTGGCTTGCTGGACCAGAGGTTGGACTGGGCCGGGGTTGGCCACATACTGAAGGGGTAACGATGCGTTCGAAGAAGAGGTCGACAAAGAAGCAAGGTCGTCCCAGACGGACGCTGGTCGGGGCACAAGGGGTTGAACTGGGGTCTGAGTAGGCTGAACAACGGTGCTTGCTGGTCTCGGAGGGAGGTTCAACGTGGGTTGTGATGAACTCGGTTGAATCCTGGGTTTTGGAGCCGGAGGCGAAGATGACACAGTCGAAGTCCTCGGCGACGGCTGTGGTGACAAACCACGCACGAACGAATCCTTAGACCTTGACGGCCCGAGTTTCGCTGCAACGACTCCCCGCTTATCGAAGAATTTTTTGAACTCGTACTTTCCTGGAAGGACTCCGTCAGCATGCCGGCAACGAGGGGTGCTTGGGATTATTTTACCTCGGATATACTTCTCGAGGTCACTGTCCCGTTCCTGTTCGATCATGTTCGTCGGCGGCGGGTTCCTGACTTCATCTGGATTGTAGATCGCGTTGGATTTGACGTTTCCCATCTCTTTCATGGTCTAATAAAGGGGTCATGAGAAAACGGCCGACCCGTCTGAAGAAAGTCATACATCGACTTGATCTTTCGACCAGGTGTCAAGGGTAATGCTCTTCCTACATTGTTTTCGATCGTGAGCGTAGGAGCGGCAGAAGGAGGGACCGGGACGCACACTTTGGTTATGTGTGTTCCGATCTTTCTATGAATAGAGGCACATTTGACGCTGGAAATTATACATTGACAATATCGTCAGCTCTTCCAAGTGATGACGAGCGTTCAGGCGGACTGACCAGATGAAGATACCCAAGTTGTATGAGGCCCATCTCGGATTTCTAGTTTTGCAGTCCGCACAAACGTCTACGTAGCCTTCAGTACCCGGTGCGACGGCGAGATGGGAAAGCTTAAGCGGCTGACCGTTGCCTGGTAGCGAGACCAATTCGAGCAACTGCCTCTGGTTGCGCCCAGCTTGGATTTTACTGACACCTTGAGAGGACATGGGTCACCGTCGGACGGTCGTGGTCGTGGTCGTGGTCGAGGTTGCGGAGGCCGAGTGTCCCGAAACCGGGTGCTTATTCCAGAGTGACGTGAGCGGGAGTGGGCCGGCATGACCGATCGGGCGTCTAATAGGCTAACGCTCTCCCGACGGATCTTAACCTTAGCCCTTCCCCTCCTTCATCTTTGACCACAACCACGACGTTTGGGGGATGACACTTTCAGTGCGGCCTGCTTTTCGCTTGTATAAACGTTTACCGTCAAGAGGGTGGGCGTCTGCTGCGTCTCCGAACTATGTCAACATCATGGAGGTGGGCCCAAGGGACGGGTTGCAGAATGAGAAGAAGGCAATACCACCAGCAACCAAGATTGAGCTGATCAACAGACTCGCCAATGCAGGTCTGACCCGGATTGAAGCTGGTAGCTTCGTCAGTCCCAAGTGGGTTCCCCAGGTGTGTTGGTTCCGAGATCTGAGGTACGTTCGCTGAGAGGTTTCTTAGATGGCAGGAACATCAGAGGTCATCACACAGGTGGAACACGTTCCGGGAGTTCGCTATCCAGTCCTCGTCCCAAACGTCAAAGGACTGGAGAACCTTCTCGCCGTCCTATCGGAACATTCATCATCCTCTCCGCCACCGACGGACGAGGTCGCTGTCTTTATTGCTGCTACAGACGCATTTTCGAAAGCCAACACCAACTGTACGGTTGCCGAATCACTGGATCGTACCCGCCAGGTCGTTCATCTGGCTCTCGAAAGGGGATTGCGCGTGAGAGGGTATTTAAGCGTCGTCATCGCTTGCCCTTATTCCGGCCCGGTCGACTATCGGAAGGTTCGGGACCTGACCAAGGAGCTACTCGATATGGGATGTTATGAGGTCAGCCTGGGGGATACCACCGGCCTGGGCAACCCCCACAGCATCTCCGAGATGCTCAACATAGTAATATCCACCAACCCGGTCGAGAGGCTTGCTGTAAGTCACAAAATCCATTCCAAACCTAGTGATTTTTCTGATGCGAACGTTAAATCCAGGGCCACGTGAGTTACTTCCCAGGAGGTCGATTCCTCAGGATAAGCCGAACTAACCTTTGATCAGTTCCATGACACCTACGGTATGGGGGTAGCGAACGTGATGGCTGCTTTAGCGGCTGGTGTTCGAACGATCGACAGCTCCGTCGGTGGCCTCGGCGGATGCCCCTACTCCCCAGGCGCCACGGGCAACGTTGCTACGGAAGATGTCCTATATGCTCTCAAAGACTCGCCTTACACGGCTCCCGGTGACTTGAACGAGATCGCTAACATCGGGATGTGGATATCTCGCGAGGTTGGACGCGAAAACTCGAGCAGGGTCGGCAAGGCGTTACATGCGAAGAAGCTGGGGAAAGAGAAATCTAGGGAAAACGAAAAGACGAAGCTTTGAGGGACACCCAGACATTTGTATCTACAGATACCCCTTGTATAATCAGGTACGGTCGAGCTGAAGGCATGAGAAGTTTATCTTATCTCGACAATGACCTTGTGCGGTATGACTGACGGATGAGGTAGATGAGGAGGTTTGGTTTCGCCTGGTGGGAGAAGTGTTGGAAGATACCGCCAACAGCGCGTGGAGGCGAGAGCATCGCTTGAGAGTGAGCGGAAGCACTGGACCACTGGACCGGTTGTAGTCGGTTAGCATACCGAGTAACATGAGTTGCACGCAATCGGGGCAAAATCCGAGAAGGTTTGACCGCACACAGGCTTTTGGGACCATGAGCCCAACCATTGATATTGTTCATTATTGTTCATTTTATGGATTGACGTCGTGAGTGACACGGGTATCTTGGTAGGCGCGCACACGTTGAAAATTCACAAAGAGCCTCGTTTGACATGATCGCATTCCAGGGTTATTGGAGGTTAGAGAGTGTGATGCTAGGGTAGGTTGCGATAATCGACCATAATCGACCAACTTTCAGTCGATTTTGACCCGGATTATGACCTCTCCTCATCCCAAGTTCCCTCGCATTTTAACCGCCCCTCGATGTCCCATGGTTACTATGATAGCTAGAAAGCCCTGCTACGAGGTGCAGAACGTCGCCTCGAGTCGAAGCCCCCAGTGACTCAGCAGCCCAAGCCTCATCCATCCCCCAGTATTTTGTTTCTGGTGTAGTGGAGTCGTGGAGATCGCTCGTGTATCCGGGAATTTCACCCGGAGGTGGGATCCCTAGTATTTTTTACCTTTTCCTATCCGACATCACCCTGGATTTCTGGGAAGAACGACAGAACTCCTCCCTGAATTCCAAGACGGTGGTGATCGGAGCGACCGTGGACGATCGAGAAGGTGTTGGAACTTTCTTCTTTCCGAGTCGATCATCGTTGCGGTGAGGATCCGCCAGTGATGACGGTATCCCCAAATCTGCCACCATCCTCAAATCCACCGAGTCCTCACCCAAGCTCACCGCACCCGCAATCGTCCTTCCAAACCCCGATCTGTCATGTTTGGGTGCGTTGTAGCGGGAAGACCCCTGCAAACGAACTTGCAGCAGGTGGACGAAACGCATGCTCTCTTCGAACTTCCAAACGCGAGCACGATCAACCACCTTTGTGTGTTTTTGCTTGGAACGAGTGCGTCATTTCGTCGGTGTGGGTCAAGTCAGGGTGGATCTGTGCTTAAACCGCTGATTTCTGTAGTACCGTTCCCTGAGGGATACGGGGCCACTGTTCACTTCCATTGGCCGGGGAAAGGGTTTCAGCTGTTGGGGATGTGGGTGTTCCTTCGTTTTCGTGGTCCCGCGGTAATGACACCACCCCTCTGTTAGGCTCTCGAATGACAAACCATCCGCCATCTTCCGATTGCGAGGAACTTTCACCCCAGGGGCCAGCGCGGGGCCTGTCGCGTTTGCAGGTGGTGCCAATCCAACGCTCGACGGAGACGTCACGGCGATCCTAGGAATCGCAATCGAACCCTTGTCTCAAATCGCCCCGACACTTCCCGATCCTGGGAGCGCGATTGGGAACGGAGGTGTGGTGGTGGCGACCAGGGCGGCTGATCCTGGTCACGTTGCAGAACAGGTCGTAAAACATCTACTCAACTTTATTTCGAGTTTTGTTGGGTCTGGGGCGGTGGGTGAGAACACGTTGGTGCCGATGAGCGCGATCGTTAGGTGGTATGAAGGGTTCAAGACCAAGTTAAAGAATATGGGACCTGGATTTTTGGACCGGGTCACGGACTGACCATGTTTTCTCGTTGCCTTTTGCTTAACTATCGTACCTGTATATTCTCCACGTGGTCCCTTCACGGTCCGAAGCGGGCGTCTAAATGATTAATCACGTTTTCCTCCCGAGTTCCGTCGGAGCTAAGTAAGCTTGAAATAATCCCCCAACTCGGCGATTGGACATGTCTCTCAGGTTCTCGTTCTCACTCTTAAACGCCCCGCTACGTGTCTCTTCTCTCGCAACCAAACCTCGACTCTCCACCTCTTCCTTCTCCCGACTGAGCTTTACCCTACGGACGATGGCAACAGGTGCCAGCCAATACGAAAATATCTTGATCTCCAGGCCAAACCCTGGCGTGGAACTCATCACGCTGAACCGTCCAATGGCGTTGAATGCCTTGAACTCGGCTTTGTTCGTCGAGCTGTGCGAGGCCTTGAAGAAGGCGGACGAGGACGCGAATGTTGGAGCTATTGTTATTACCGGATCGGACAGGGCTTTCGCTGGTAAGTTTATCACTTGTGCATTTTGCGCTCGGGGAGTTGAAGGTTAAGAAACAAAGCTGGTGCGGACATCAAGGAGATGAAGGAAAAAGAGTGTACGTCGTTCCGCACGCCTTCGGTCCGATACAATCTCACGCTGTGCGTTATTCGATAGACTCCGATGTATACAAGAGCAAGTTCTTGGAAAACTGGACTCTTATGGGCACAATACGTAAACCTATCATCGCCGCCGTGAACGGATACGCTGTATGACACTGGTCCCCTTCTCTGAGTGGCCGAGACTAACATGCCATTCCGATTTTGAATAGCTTGGAGGTGGCTGTGAGTTGGCCTCGATGTGTGATATCATCCTCGCCTCGCCCACCGCCGTCTTTGGCCAACCGGAGATCAACCTCGGTGTCATACCCGGCGGAGGCGGAACTCAGCGTCTCGCCCGTACCATTGGTAAATCGAGGGCTATGGAGCTCACTCTTACTGGACGCAATTTTTCCGCGGTCGAGGCTGAACGGTGGGGCGTTGTGAGCAGGATCGTCGAACCTGTCGATGGCAAGCAGAAGGTCGTTGATGAGGCGATTGAGATGGGTAAGTTGATTGCGAGCAAGGGCCAGATTTCTGTCCAGGCAGGAAAGGAAGCTATCAATGCCGGTAAGTTACTGGACGAAAACTCCCCTTTCAGCAGTTATCTGATTTCCTTCCAGCATACGAATCTACCTTGGCTGAGGGGCTCAAGGTCGAACGGAGGTTATTCCATGGTTTATTTGCAACGAAAGATCAGAAAGAAGGTGAGCATGACAACCACCCACAATCGCCTCCCCATTCTGACGCAGTGGTGTAGGTATGGCGGCGTTTGCGGAGAAGAGGAAGCCCAACTTCACACACCAGTGAGGGTCCGCAGAGGTGTCTACTTGCGTTGTATCATATCGGACGAGGTCAGGAGAAACCACTCATCGGATTTGAAGAACGAGGTGTGAAGCGTCGCTGAACGGACCACGAATCACGTCTTAGTTTTGCTTAACGGGAGCTTGACATTGAAAGCAGTAAAAATGGGACCGAGATGGATGAAGATCCGTGGTACGATGGACGATTGATACAGGAGTTTGATCCTTCACAGACGAGGCGCTATCGCTTCGACGCTATCCAACCACCTTCTAGATGTCTAGTAGTTGACGCTGATAAGGTAGTCAGCCAGTCCCTCGACGATGACGGTGGCCTCTGTTGCCTGGATAGGGGCTTCGTATTCGGCAACAAGAACGGCCTGAGTCGTTTTGACGAGGACACAGCCATTAGCCTGAATCCGTCGACGCCCCGTTGGTGGTCGGGCGAGCGCGTGATATGGGTGCACGCCGGCGCAAATTAGGCACAATTTGTGTGGAACGATAGGTGAATTACGAGGGGAGAGGCGTAAGCTGGGCGTCATGACTTGTGTAAGACAGGCACGTACCCCCTGCTTTCCGTATACGCTTCGGTCGTTGGCCTGGAGGGTGAAGAACTTCTTACCATCGAGTTTGATGCCGTGGGCTCGAATGTCTGAGGGGTCCTTGAACGCAGGGACGATTGCCTTCTGCTCCTCAGTGCTGATCTATACCGAGAGATCGCAAAACAGGAAAGGTTAGGAAATGCACAAGCAACAATATCAGAGGCACCGTACTGTGTACCCTGCGCTAGTGGCCCAAACACCTCCAGCCAGACCTAAGATCGCGGCCCTCTTGACTTTTCCTGTTCCGAGGAGGTTGGTATCGACGTAACCTGGGGATTATGTCAGGCGATGTCGAAGGCATACGAATCAATAGCAGTTTACTCTGCCAGGACATGGTTGAGGTAGGGGTGGAAGAAGAGACGGTGGTGGAGCGGGTGGAAGGCTGAAAGCTCTAGAAAGATCATCTGTGCCGAAAGATCAGAGACCCGAGGTCGAGCGCCTAATGCCCCCCGGAGATAGCCGGATAACTTCTGTGGCCTTGCCTTTTATGGGTTTGTGTCGTCACTCTCGTGAGGAAGGTGCGCTGGTGCGGTACCCTGGAGAACGTAAGACTGCGAGGGAAAGGACACACTTGTGCGTAACAGGGCGGGTGAGATTGGTCTGCTATATTAAAAACACGAGTTTTGTACATGAGGTAAGGTTCGGACGGACGTTCGGCATTCCGACATGGGGTGGGCTCTACAGCACCCGACGGACGCCAGGCAGAAAAGCCAATGGAGTTGTTGCGGCTCCGTTCCGCCTCTCCGCATGGGATTCAATTCCCAAACGGGCGCCCTTATTATCAAGACTGTAACACCACTCGGCCCACACTGATCTTCACATCGCTCGTGTTTGAGCCAAGATGGCGACAGGTCAGAGACTCTACTTGCTCTTGCTAGTTCTCTTGGTATTTTGTTTGTCTGGAAACGGCGTGCATGCGTTCGGTGCGGGGAATATACCGAGGTGCGCGATAGATCAATCTGTCTGGAGTTCGATTGACATCGCCTGTAGTTATGGTCATCTGAAGGGGAAGGCGTTCAGACATGGTGATATTGTAGGTACACTAGTCTGTGTCTGGAGGGGATGCTGAGCCTCGCGAAAGGAAGAGGTCCTGGCAGACTTGTTCAAACGCCACGGCGTGAAGATTGGGATGATTGGTAACCTCATAGGAAAACACAAGTTTGCGCCCATGGATATCAAGAGAATCTACTTTGGGTGGGTCCTTAGCATGCGTCAGAAACAAAGACAACTTGACAGGGGCCCGGCGTAGGAATTGGTTGCGAGATTATAGTCAGGTTTGTTACGTTGGGCACAGGCATACCTATCTTATCTGACCCGACATTCATGTAGGCGATGGACATCGCTACGCTGAAGAAAGCACCATGGCAGGTGAGCCGTCCCCGTGCTCCAAAATGAAACACCCTGACGCGAACTTTCGACAGAGCATCATCACCATCGTGGTGGTGTTAGGATTCATGGTACCCACCTTCCCTTTTATCTCGAGGCTTTATCATTCACGGTCCCGTAGTCACACGGATACGCTACGGACGAGTTTGAAGTCACAAGAGAAAGGCTCGGCGTCTACCTCCCAGTGAGTATCTACAACGCCTTCACTGTCACCTGCAGCAGGCTTATGTACGGCACAGGTGGAACACATTGACAACCCAAAAGGATACGGGGACGGAAAGGACCCCAGAGACGTTGATCCAGGGCTTCGACCAGTACGTATTACTATTACCATTGAATTAACGACCTCAGGGCCACTAACCGTCAGCTGTTCTCAGCCCATATTGGTGAGTCCTTCGTCTTGGGATATTCGGTGTGCGTGTAACAGTGTCCCGCTAGCCGGAGGAAACGGAAATCGACCCCAAGACCGGGATGAAGAACTACATCGCGAACGGTAAAACCCTCTGGTGTACGATGACACGTCCATGATCTTTGACTATCACATAGACAGCGGCTCATGGGATACGAGCAAAGCTTACGTCAGGCGAACGCTCGAGAAGTGTATTGAATTGGGGAGGCGTTATAGAAACGCCGACAAGCCCAACAGAGACGACAAGTATGAAGCGTTTCGGTTGTTAGGAGCTGCCGTGAGTTCATTTCGCCCCCGTAAAGAAGCTCAGGCACCGATTGGTTTTGCGCGAGAAGCTCCACACCCTAGAGGATTACCCGGCTCATTCGAATTTCTGCGAGCTGTGCTTGGTGTCGATGGGTCATACCAACGTATTCACCCATGTCGGCGAAGCTGTGAGGGTCGAAGCGCCTGACGGGAGAATGGTCGCCCCTGTTGTCACCGGTAGGTTCTTTCTTCAGGTGATTACTCTTTCGGCACCTGAACATATGGATAGGGGTGTTCGGCGCGGATGACTTCATGCACTCGTTGTTCTCAGGTCAGCCTCGTTGCTCAGTTCCCACCTCGCGTACTAAATTGTCCTGATTTCAGAGGGGTCTGACCGTATCGTGCGTGAAGCCACATATCGATTTGAATTGCCGCTGATGATAGACGTTTGTCGGCTATAGAGCGAAGTGAGTATGAGATTGGAACCGGGGGGGGGGGGTAATTACTGACAGACCGGAACTAGTCTTCTCTTACAGACCTGAACCACAGTGTCCTGGCTGCCCGCCGAAAAAAGAAGGAACGAGGAGATTCTACGATTGTCGCGGCGCTGAAGAAGATGTTATCCAAGACTCCAGGAGACACCGCTGCAGAGATCTCCAACGATCTTGCCGAGATCGAGAAGATTGGAGAGGATAACGAAGCCAGTGCGGCGGGGGAAGAAGGGAAGACGAAACCAGAGCAGATGACCCCACAAGAACTTCATCGCAGGCTTTGGAAGATCCTCAGCTTGCGGGATAAGGGTGAGTGAACCCAACCGACGACCGGATGTACCCCGGCTGAGTGATACGGGCAGTCGTGAAAGCGATCGATAGGACGATTGGTAAGACTCATGTGGCTCCCTGCGGTGGGATGGCTGAAGGTACTCTTTAGAGAGGGTCCCCGGTCTGCGCCCATTGCTCGACAAAGTCAACGAGCAGATCGCGGGTGGGTTTCAATACACTTCTCAGAGAAACTGTCATTGATACATGATGCGGCAGTTATTGTGTTCGTCGCTCTCGGAGTGAGCGCGTACGTTCTTTTCCCAGGAACGACTGCTGACGTTTTCTAGCCAATCTTGGCGCCTTTGATGAGACTAGCTTCCACGAGCCTCCAGAGTGCATCCCAAGAAGTTCTTTCCACCCACGATCAATTCGAGGTCCGTTCGATATTAATATTGGACGACCTTATCTGAAGACTGACGTTGATTATTCCCTAAGGTGTTTGAAGACCCACACGCCGTGAGTTGTCCGATTCCTTGAAGGAGACGCATGATCAACGGACAGGACTCCCTCGCCAGTCGGACCCAACCCACTCGTTCCTAAGCAAGGATCATTTCGTGTGTCTAATAGTTCCCGTTTCGATTATGCGACTGACGAAGCGGCGGCAGACGGATATCCTCAACCAGCCAGCAGGCAATATTGCCAAGATTATCGTTGTACGGAACCTCTCGCTACCTTTGTGACTTCCTCGGCTTGAACCCTTCGCGTCTAGTCTCACACCGTGACCCTGGTTGTGCACGCTTGGGACGACAAGAACCTGGACGTTGCGAAGACCATCGATGAAATTACGGAGTGCCTGTGCGTTGTCTGTGGTCGCTCATACCCAAAGTGGTTAATGGGGCATACAGATTCCACCCGGACTTTTACGACGGAAAGTCTAAGGTCCAATCCACGATGCTTGGATACATGCACCAATGGGTTGAAAATCTCGGTGTCAACAAACGATCTATATTCGAACGCCTGACGAAAGAGTCCGTCAGAGAACACAAGAACGTCCTTCGTCGGGGAGAGACGGGCGTTTCGCGGGCTTTAGTCAACCCGTTGGGTTTGCCCACCCTCGAAGACCTAACGAGTAAATCTCCACCACCACCTGGTGTTAGGGCGAGTGTCGTGGGTACCCACGAAGGGAAACCCGTTTATTTCAGTGCCGATGCGTATGGAAAGGGTGGGGATACCTCGCCCGTTCCAAGGGAAATCGGCACATCCCAATCGTTCGCTTCGCCTTATTCGCCTTCCATCGCGGACTCCGAAACTTCGTCCAAAGACCAACAAGGCTATCAGTGGACTCCAGGTCTTCCGCGCGAAAGGGAGGGTTCCATTTCCGAGTCAACCGAGGATTTCTACAGTGCTCACGGATCCGATTCATCACCCGCAACCTCAGGTCTTTACAGTCCGCCTCCTGACCCGCCACAGTCTACCGAAGATTTCTATTGTGCAAGGCCAGACCCACACCGATCAGTCTCAGCAGGGTACATCCCACCAGAACGGGGACCCTCACGATCCGCGATGGACTTTTACAGTTCTCCGGGGCCGAACTCACCCCCGTTCCAGAGTCCAGTCCCAGGATCTCCACAACCTGGCAATCAAGCCTCCAGGAATCCATTCCTTCGACAGATGAGCTCACCATCGCAACCTCAATCACGTGGGATGGACTTCTACTCTCAGAGCCCGCCCCAGGGTTCATACCCGTCGTACAATCCATATCCTCCCCAGATACCACAGATATCCCCAGAAGCCGCCTCGTTTTATGCATCGCCACCGCCACAGCCCCCACAACCTGTATCTAAACCCATGGGACAACGTCCGCCCACTATCCCACGAACGGCCAATCAAGACGACCAAACTGACCCACTCGCAGAGTTGACTGCAAGTCTTCGTAGGTTTTAGGGGAGGGGAGATATAAGAAAGGAGCTCAATGAATAGTTTTTTTTACCGTTTGTACACCACTGCTTGAGTTTAAAAAGTGTGCTTGGATTCTGATGTCCGCGTGTGACTCAAGTGATGTATGTGACATGTGTGTGACGGGCGCTGGTCCGATCACCCAGGCCGAGGGAGCATTCTCCTCCCATTACGGGTCGCTCTCACACTCTCTTTCTTGTCAACCACCACCATGTCGGATTACGAGGACGACTCGATGATGCAAAACGGGTCCGACGACCAACCCATGAAATCCAGGGACCCGTTGGATGACGAGGAAGAGGAAGAAGATGAACAGCCACCACGCCGTTCACGGTATGAAGACGACGAGGAGGAAGAGGAAGAGGAGGAGGAGGAAGCGGAGGGGGTACCTGGGGACAGTAGAGCCAAAAAGAGGGCGAAGGTGCGCGCTTTATTGCCGGTTTGGCCCAATTGCACCCATGTTTATTCGTGTTTAGAGACGCCACAGAAGGTCTTCCGTCAGTCGTTTCATCGACTTTGAGGCTGAAGTCAGTGATGATGAGGAGGAAGAGGACTACGATGACGAGGATGGTCACGGTGTGCCTATTCGTTTTATATTGGCATTGGATCAGGTGTCTAATGGGCTCGTGCTATAGGCGACTTCCTGGCCCCAGAGGCTGGGGATCTTGATTCTAGTGACCTTAACAGAAGGGCGGCCGACTACGCGCGCTTGAATCGACGGGAACGCGAACTGGACGACCAGGACCTTGCTGCCCTCGCGGAAGACTATAGCAGGCGTGCCCAGCGACCAGCAATGAGGTATTCTGGAGACCTCAATGACGTTCCCCAACGGCTCCTCATGCCCTCCGTTCACGACGCCAATTTGTGGCAAGTTCGCGTCAAGGTATTGATCTGCGTGCTCGGCGTTATTGGGTGTAACTAACACAATTATAGCCTGGCAAAGAGCGCGACCTGGTTTTCAGCCTCATGCGCAAGGCCATCGATACGGAGTTCTCCGCCCGTCCACTCCAGGTCCTCTCGGCTTTCCAACGGGATTCGCTTCCCGGCATGATCTACGTCGAGGCGCGCAGTGGGAAGCAAGTCAACGAGGCTTGTCAGGGTCTCGTGGGTATCTATCCCAGTCGCGGTATCGTGCTCGTCCCTATCGAGGAGATGGCCAGCCTCCTCCAGATCAAGAAGCAGGAGGTCACTGTAACTCCCGGCAGCTGGGTCAGGATAAAGCGCGGGAAATACCAAGGAGATCTCGCTCAGGTCCTGGACGTTACGGAAAACGGAGAGGATGTTGGCCTGAAGTTCATTCCTCGGATTGACCTGAATCCCAAGGACGAACCGACGGTCGATGGGAAGAAGCGCAAAAAGCAGAGTACCGCTGGTGCAAACAATGCTCTACGCCCCCCCCAACGGTTCTTCAACTACGAGGAGGTCGTTAAGGTTTATGGGCGGAAGTCAGTCGCAAGGAGGAATCAGGTTTACCTCTTCCAAAACGATCAATTCAAGGACGGCTTCATCGAGAAGGATTTCCGCCTCACCGCCATCCAACTCGACAACGTCAACCCGACGCTTGACGAAATCACCCGTTTCACCCGTGGTCAAGACGGCGCCGAAAATGACACACCCGTAGATCTTTCGATTATCGCTGAAGCATCGAGGAAGGCTGCAATCGCCGTCCTCCAGCCCGGAGACCACGTCGAGGTATTCGAAGGTGAACAGTCCGGCGTACAGGGTACGGTGCAGTCCGTTGAACAGGATATTGTGACAATTACGCCTGTCGGCGTCGACTTTGACGGACAGAAGGTACAAATACCTGCGAGGAGTGTTCGTAAACGCTTCAAGCCTGGCGACCACGTTAAGGTTATGACGGGAACGAACGCTGATGAGACCGGTTTGGTTGTCTCGGTCTCTGACAACATTGTTACCTTCCTTTCTGACATGTCTATGCAAGAGGTGTGTGATGTGATTAGAGCTAGGATTCGTCGTGATTAACCTCTGTGGCAGGTATCTGTGTTCTCGAAGGATCTACGTGAGGCTGCAGAAGTTGGTTCCGGAACAAACATCGTCGGAAACTACGAACTGCACGACCTCGTACAACTTGAGTGAGTTACACTTTCTGCAATACTGCCTCCTGTTCCCTTACGCAACGTCTAGTCCGCAAACCGTCGGCGTCATTTACAAGACGGAGCGAGACTCATTCAGAGTCCTCGACCAGAACGGCCAAACTAGACTTGTCAAACCCCATCAGATCTCAATGCGCCGAGATTCGGTTCGTGCGGTCGCCAACGACGCTGAAGGGCACGAGTTGCGGGTTAACGATAACGTGAAAGAGGTCGATGGTCTGGTATGTCTTTTCTTGCACTCCTAACCACGCACGGCTGACTGGCATTCCGACAGGGGCGAAAAGGACGCGTCGTCCACATCCACCAGTCGTTCTACGCCTTCTTACACAACAGAGACATCACAGAGAACAGCGGCGTCTTTGTTACGCGTGCACGTTCCTTGGTTTCTCTCGCTCCCAAGGGTAACCTTATCAAGACGGGTGACCTATCGAAGATGAACCCAAGCATGATGGGTGGTGGGATGGTCGGCTCTGGTGTACTTGGGCGGGGACCGCGGGACAGGTTGATTGGCACCCAGGTCATGGTCACCAAGGGACCGAGCAAGGGAATCGCCGGCGTGATCAAGGATACGAACGGTAATATCGCCAGGGTCGAGCTTTTGACTGGCAACAAGGTGATATCGATTGACAAGTCGAAGCTGAGGTGGAGGAAGTACGTGGCTTGCTCTTGTCCCCGTTTTTTGAAAATTCATTGCGTTGTCACCAGGGCGGATGGAGGTCTGGAAGAACTGGATCGCAGGTCGATGGGCGGAGATATGCGACCACCTTCGATCAACCCCCATGTCGGTTCGAGAACGCCCACTTGGAAGACGCCCGCTTGGCAGGGAGGTACTACGCCCAACGTTCAGAACCCGAAGACGCCCGCTTGGCAAGCTTCCTCAAGAACACCGAATCCTTACTTGGATGGCGGAAAGACCCCCGCATGGAATGTTTCGTCGAGGACGCCAAATCCTTATGCGGATGGCGGAAAGACACCAGCATGGAACGTCACTCCCAGGACACCGAATCCATACGCAGGCGGGAGTGGGGGTGGAGGCGGAGGTGGATGGAATGGTGGGGGCAGTGGAGGAGGTTGGGGCAGTAACAACTGGGGAGGTCAGTCACCTGGAAGGACAAATGACAACTCCAATGACTGGCAGGCGGACACATGGGTAAGCTGCTACTCCATCTCCCCACGTCTATTTTCGCACTCACGCACACTGCAGGGTGCCCCGACACCAAGGGAAGCACCTACGCCGTACGATGCAGCTCCTACTCCTGCGTTCTCCGTGCCAACACCTGGATACGGGCTTGGCCAACAAACGACGGCTCCGGTCGGTGTAACCAGGATTCCAAACACTCCCGGATACTTCAGCGCGCAGACACCTGGAGTCTTTGACTCCCTAGAGGATGGTACGAGAATTTACTTGAGACTCCCCTCGGTCTATACCCACACTTCCCTCAGAATCGCCCGAAGACTGGGTCGCCAAATACAAGGATAACCTGATCGGAAACAAACCAATAGTCAAAATCCAAAATTCCAGCCACTGGTTCCAGGGCGGGCGGTTGGGAGGTGACCAGGGAGTGTTATTAGATGTGATCATCCCGAGAGATGACCTCGATGCGGAACCCAGCGGGAACGTCGCCCCGTGGGAAAATGGAGCGCAGGTGGGGGATCCAAAGTCCATACCGGTCAAGTATCTACAGCCCGTTTACCCAGGGCAACTTGGGACCACAGTTGTGGTATTCATGGGTCCACTCGCTGGTAAGCAGGGTATCGTACGGAGCATCGACGACGCAGATGTGCACGTTGTCCAGTTGTTGGAAGACCAGGTCCTTGAGGAGGTTCAAAAGGAGTTTATGACCCTCTGCGTAGCTGATATGTAACCCTTTCGAATGATGACGCTACGGTTATAATATCTTTTAGTTTTTTGTTGTATTTTCGTTTGCTTTCGCAGAAATTTTGTAGTACATCGATGCCGCACCCAGGTCTCCAACCCAACCCAGTGCATAAGGATGGGGTTATATATTTCACAACTCGTAAACAATGGGCAAAGTGTGCGAGAGATGCGGCTGGAGTGGTAGCAATGCGACGTAAACTACAAGGAAACGGTGGCAGGAGTGCATTAATTAGTTGGAAAGATAATACATGGAGTATGATATATGACCAGCAAAAGGTGTAGGGTTCGTTAGGTGGCGATCAACATGCCAAGTCCGATACCAGCACAAAACGCTCCCACGATCCCCAGGATACCCCAATTAACGGGTTTGGTGCTCCTCGTAGTCGCGGCACCGTCGAGGGTTTCCGTCGGCTCCCCGAAGATGTGGTGGCGCAAGGGGGATAAGAGCGAAAGGGAGAAAACGAAGATGGATGGTAGGTGAAGGGGGTCAAAGGTCGTTGGGGAGTAGTACGCAGCGCAACTGCTTGAATTACTCGGGCTGGGGGGTTTGGACGGGGATGGTGGAGGGAGTGTCGATCCGTGTAGGTCAGAAACTTCTTTCGATAGTTTGTAATCCCACTCTGCCTCCCAATCGGCTTTGTTCCATCGAATCTTTGTGGGAGAGTATGGGTGGACGTCGGGGTAGGTGGAAGAAGTGGTTGGGACAGATAGGGTCAAGGCATGGTGGACGCGGTGAACTTCTCGCCAGCGGAGGAAGCGGTCTGCAGCTTCCATTCGAAGAGATGCAAGCGTCTCGGGTGAGCGGAAGAGATGGGATTTCAGGGTAGTCGAATTCGGAGGACGGAAAGAGGACAGATGTTGCGACGAGCGTCTGGAAGAGGGGAACGGAGGGAGCGCGATGATTGGAATGTGTGGACTGAGTTGGTCAACCAGGGAGGTGTCGAAGTGAGTGGGGGAGGTTGGGGTGAGAATTATAAGAGCGGTGTGAAAGGGAGTATACGGAGAGGATAGGAGGTTGACAAGCGTTGAAGAGGGAGGGGAGTTGGGGTTAAGAAGGTTATGAACAGGTTTAAACTGTGCGTGTATCAGGTCGAGCACAGATTCTACGACAGGAGACACCTGGGGAAGAACTGCGATCAGCATGTTGTAGTCGGAGCAGTGCAGGGTTACGTCAACTCACATCTCCCTGTGGATCGTAGCCTGGAAGCTCTGTGATTTGAACATTCTGAGCAGGTTCATACTTCTCTAGCCCAGCGTTGTCTTCGTGGTCCACCCAATCGGTGGAAGCGGTGAGGACGTTGGCTTCCCACCCAGAAACGTGCACGATGTCATCGTTCGATTCGAGGAGTAGGTTCGCTAACGTTGTCTTGCCGATCCCCTTACTCCCCAGAATCAACAACTTCAAATCCCCCAATATCTGACCATAGGGTGAGGGATGAGGTAGCACGACGGGTAGGCTGAGGGACGGGATGACCAGTCGTAGGGCATCATCTTCAGGTGCAGCGTGGAGATGGGGTGGACTGGCGGCAGCGGACGAGTAGAAAAAGGATGAACCAATGGACGGTAGGGAGGACACCGAACCGCCCGATGGACTATCTGGTGGTGACGGGAGGGCGCTGACAGGTGAAGAGGGCAAAGAGGCTGATCGGACGTGAGGTGGTGAGTGCATCATCCTGACCGTGGCGAGGCTGCTGCTGGTTGGAAGGTCGTCTCGAACGGTTTCTGACGCTGATTCGGTGAGTTTTGAACGCATATGTCGATTGCAGGGAATTGGAGGAGGGAACGCAAGGATAAGAGTGAAGTGAAGTGGCCAGATCAACGACCATCGACAAGAGGAGACAACGTGGGAAATCCGCGCAGCACTTATGCATGTAAGCTTAGCCCGTCATCCAAGATCACACGATCCACGAAAAACAGTGCTCTATAAATCGATCCCAACTACAAAGAGCACACCATGTGGTGTAGAGAGGGGGGGGAGCTCCAAAAAAGGGAGCAAAAACAGTTGCATTAAGGGGGAATTGAACCCCCGGCGGATCGATTTGAATTTAGGCGCCCGTGCCATGGCAACGATCCAGGTTACCACTACCCCATTAATGCCTTGGGATAAGTGTCCCAATTCCATCCTATGAGCTCATTTCCACTGCGCTTGTCGTGCCAAACACGAACACGTAGCTACTCTACTGATAATTTATATGGGGAGAGACCTGGGCAGTGATATCAGCATCGCAAAGTCAATCTGGCCCCCCTCACACATACGGTCATCCATTTACGAATGTCCCCTGTTCGAATCCTTTGAGAGAAGTTGAGAGTTTACAGCCACGAAGTGGTAAGCGACAACCGTGACCATAGCGAGAGCTCCGAGGCTATTGGCCAACGTGTAAAGGGTGTCGTTTGTGATCATCTGCAAGACGGGGCAATCTCACTCAGTGTAACTGCCTGGCGAGAGACGTCAGAGGACGCACTATACTTTTCGGATGATGTGGAACTTGGCCAAGGCGTGTTGGTGGAATCGTTGCACGTGACCCAGGAAGGTGAGCGGAAAACCTCGGGCACACCATTCACAGCTTCGCTCTACTATCATCCCATCCCTTCTACATTTCCGCCTCCGCTTCTACTCTCCTTCGATTACTGTTCTAAGATGCGGCCGACTGCTGTTGTAAGAGGTGACGCGCCAACTGGTACGTTTGGACGAGGAACATAGGAAACTCCTCATTTACGCTGGGACTTTTACAGGGAAAGCTTGGGTACGTTCGGGGATCTACCGCCGACGAGAATTACCCCTTCATATGGGTTTCACGCTTTTCAGAACCTCTGGTGGGGTGCTAAGGAAGGCGCCACTCGGCAGAAAGGAATAATCCAGTACTGTTCGTGAAACGTCCCAACATTCTGGTCGTTTGCTTGCTCACAACCGGGGTCTTCGCAGCTGTCTCTCCGGTTAGGCAACGCGCCGCCAAGAACCTTTTCAGGGGTTATCTGTTCAACGGATACCGACGCCTCTCCTCCCAGGTTGGCTATTGGATTGTTCCGGTGGTCCTTGGTACGGTCCCGCGTTTTCTCACCCAGACCTGATCGGCATAGCACCATTCTAAACGCTCTCACAGGTTACTCAACATATGCGTGGGCCAAGAAGTACGACGCTTACCTCAATAGCAAGGAGGGTCACCTTGCCCAGGCTGGAGAGCACTAAATACCATCCTATTAATTCACCAATAGACCGTCCCGTTTGCCATTCATCGGACAGCACCCATGAAGTTGTGAGACATCAATGATATTCGGAGCTCCACAAAAGATAGCAATACACCGAATTGTAAGGTCATGACATAGGGGAACTGATGGTGGTGGCAAGTAGGAGAATAGTAGTAAAAACGAGCAAAGAGGAGGGCAGAGGATAGTACTTAGTAGAGGAAGACAAGAGAAAACATGAGAACGGGGGTAACAGATAAAACAAGATGCGAGCGACAACAACATCTGCGGACCCCCCAAATGGAATATGCGTGCAACCATTCTATTGGCCGAGACGTTCCTTGACCTTCTCCCTGTGCCTACGATTACGAAGGTGCACTTCGAAATTCGAGAGCGTGGAGCCAGGACCAGTGGTATAAACCTAAAGCGTGTCTTCAGCGGGGGCATTCGGAGTACTCGAACGACGATTGAAATACCATCATAGGACAGTCGTGACACCTGATTCGCCAGTCTGGGGGCTTGTCAGACCTAATTTTTCTCAAGACGACATCAAACTCGTCTCCAGGGTATTTGGCACGCAAGTGTTCCGTCGCTCGTTTCAGCCAATCCGGCGCAGTAGAGGGCTGTATAGAACGTGCCTGGCCATCAGTCCATGATCCCATATAGTGGGCTGGTGAGAAGGGACACACCGTTGCGCCTACGCTACGGGGGGCAGAGTGGATCTCGGAAGGCGTCTCGACACCGTTTTCAGATCGCTCAGATATCTCATGAGTTGTCTTTGCTGGGGTGGAAGGGTTGGAATTATACCCAGAGCTTCCACCGTTCATCCTGACTGCAAGAGGAGGCTCTGAGGCACTCGAAGCAGTCGAGACGGGAGACAAAGGCCGGTCATCAAGAGGATGAGGGAGGGAGGAAGCGGTCTGAGCTTCGAGTTTTGCTACGTTGGCGGCGGTGGTAGGGACAATCTCGTCCTCTTCTTCTCGCACGTCCTCGATCGCGTCTGCTTCCTCGTACTTGGATTCGTCCACGACGGGTTGTGGTTTTTTCTTCTTGGAGCTAACGGCCTTTGAGTTCCCTTCGTCGTTACCACCTTTTGCCTGTTGCCGAAGGTGGAAATCAGGATCAGTGCTGTACTCAACAGGCCTCGGTCTTCTGTGACGATGCCAGTATTTTCCTAGACGAAACTGTGGTCAATGGCGGAGGACACGGCGATGATCGAGAAAACTCACCACAAGTACCACACTGAGACTTGTCTCCCAGGGGGCCCTTCCTTCTCCCGATAGCAATGTTCTCTGGGCAACCGCAATTGGAACAATGCCAGACGCCGTCGATTAAATTCTGGTGTTGTCCATCGACGAATTCTTTCTCCCTTGCTTCCCGCTCCAACTCTCGGGCCCTCTTGGTGGTCAACACACGAACGCCGGCTCGGCTGTCCGGGGCCGAAGTTGACATGCCCTCGATCGCTGACGCTGGCACGTTCAGGCCAGCGATGCCAGTCGATGGCGTTGGAGCGTGGACGTGAGCACGGGCGCGCAAGACCGAAGGGGGGATCGGAGGAGCCTTGAATAAGGCCTTCGGCTTCTTGTCTTTATGTTGGACCGGGATTGTCGTTGCAGTGGGGATGTTCAGTGGTGTTGATGGGGGTAACACCGCACCGCCGTTCTCGGACGCGATCATGTTTGTGATCGTCAGGGTGGCAGCCGTGGCAGCAGCGCGCTTGTGGGTTGGGGCCGCAATCGACGCGTTGTTAAGCGCAGACGCGTCTGTTTCTGGGAACCCAATCGCCGGCGTGCGGTAGGTCTTGAGGAGTTCTCGATCTGGCAGAGTGGCGCCACGTCTTCCACGATTGCCTTTCCTGCGTCGACGAGCAAGGTCCTTCTCACGTTCCTTTTCGTTCCTCTCAAGCTCCCCATCGCTGAGGTAGTTGAGGACCGGGGTGAAGGAGGGAACCTGATCCAGAGAGCGGGCAGCGGTGACATTGAGGCTGGGGAGGAATGAAGTTCGCAAGTCCTCGTCCTGGAAACCCAAAGCCTCGGAGGGGTGCCCGAGTAAGAATAACGACTTCTGGTACATGTGCGCTTGTTCGCGAATGCAATGAGCAATGGCAGTCCTGGGATGACGTCAATATTAGGCGGAGAGGTACAAACGTTAGACGTGAGCCGTACTTGAAGTCTCCGTTCAGGCCGAGTTCCATGCAATACACCTCCGCGAAACGTTCCGGGGCACTCCCATCCATATTGTGCAAGTCCCATTCAAACTGGTCTTCAAGTCTGATCGAACCAACAATAATGTCCAACTGGTGATGAAATTCCAAGGGTCAGCAAAGCGCACGCGTGACAAAACGAGGTGCGGGCAAGGGATGGACGTGTGTTACCCGTGACCGTGAACCGGGTAACTCACCTTGACTAAGATCCTCATTTCCTCCATTGAGTTATCATCCTGATCTTGATCAACGACAGGGCGGTCGCCTGACTCCGGCTTTATATACGACGTCGTGGGATTTGAAGGTCCTGGCCCAGAGCTGGATTTTCTCTTCTTCCTCCTGACCGTCCCGTTCTCAGTTCTGAGTCCGTTCTTCCAACGTTCCCACCAAATGTCATCATCCGCTGACCGAGCTGGCGCTGTGCCAAGGAACCCATCGTTGTCGGCGGATTCGAGAGTGTGGGCCTTGAAGTCGCTCAACTGCTCCTGGATCGCTTTGGTAATTGTCAAGACACTGCTCTGTGGGAGGCTGTAGTCATCGACCACGGATTGAGCAAACATTTCTGGGCTGATCACAGGATCTGTGGTGTATGTGCATGAGCGCCGTCACGAAACCGAAGGTGGGCAGGGAGAGGGGATGGTAGACCGTTATGGGAAGAAAACTGACCATTCAAATTCCAGACAAATGTATCTCTCAACTTATGATGTTCGATGTCGAGTTCCAGCCGGATGGGCACCAGTAACTCCGGTCGGTTCGCGTCTTCCAGCGGGATCTTTCTCGGTCTAGATCCAGGAATAAGGATCAAAATGTGAAAAGGCGGGAAGCGAGGAAAAAAACCCGAGGGCGACAGGGGTTTCGTCACAACATGTTCCACGTCCGATCAGCGATTCTTGTCAAAGGAAACCGGGATGGAATAAAAAGCACGTACAGTCTGATGCCCGTGCGCTGACCAGCCTTTCTCCTTATCCCCCTTCCCCCCGAGAGTCCGATGCTGAACTTGTCTCGACGATTCCGGTTGGGAGGTACAACAGCTTGATCGTCCTTCTCCCACCATTCTGCTTTCCGGATAATCCGAGCGACTTCTTCAGTCATGCGCTCCCTCGCTGAACGCTGGAGTTCTTCGTGCTCTTTATCAGACTTCATCCACTGTTTGACGTTTTCAATCTCCTCTTTGGAAAGAGTTGGGATCTCCGCCGCGGAGGCCGCGAGGGAAACAACGGTGACTTGAGTGACCTTGGGGTTCAGGTGAGGTACGTTCGACGAGGCTATCCGGGCCCCCGTGACAGGGTTGGTGGGAGGGAAGAGGGGGGGTATGGATGAACCAGGTGTCGATGGAGGCAGGCCCATGGAATTTGTGGCCGAGATAGACCCAGGTCGTCCGATCCCAACGTTGTTCATCCCGCCAGAGAACTTGTTTGTGGGCGTGGGAGTGTTTCCGCTCATGAGGTTCGCCATAGAATTTACTGGGCCAATATTCATCCTTGCTGCATCCGATAAACCTTGGGTAAGGTTCGAGCCACTGGGGAGACCACCTAATGTGGGAGGGAGAGCCCCGAGGTTGGGTGTCATGGCAGAAGGTCCTGGTCCAGGGAGGGAATGATGTTGTGGTACCTGGGATAACATCTGGGTGGTGCCAGGCGCGGAGCCGTGGTGAGTACCGAGCGGGTTGGAATGGATAGGACCGATCCCCCCTAGCTGCTGCGTCACCACCTGGTGAGGGAGTCCATTCGCCATATTGGGGATACCGCCTGACGAGAAGGGGTCCGACGCAATGTTTGAGGCCCCGTCGAGCATTTGCGGCATCTGATTCCGTGTCGCAGAAGGAGGACCCATCTGCATTCCAGAAGCACCACCCATCATGGGAACGCCGTTGACGCTCTGCCTTGAAGCGCCGGGGAATTGGGGACGCTGTTGGGCGATTTGGTGGGGCTGGGAAATGGGTATTCCTGGGAATTGAACATTGCCAATGGCCGGTTGACCATCCATCGTTGCGGTTTGGAGGTTCTGGACACCCATGGGTAACGGTTGTGAACCCATCCTCGGAGTTTGGCCGGCGAGGTTTGAACCACTGAGCTTACGTTTGGCACCTCGGGACGGTGAGCCAGGGATTTCTCCTTGGTCGTGGCCTTGGGGATGATGGAGGATACCGGTAGCAGAACCGTCCGGTAGCGTCATTCCAGGCTGGGGCATCGGCTGAGCAGTTCCAGGTCTACTTGGGGGTCGATTTTGAGGGGGCTGGCCGGGGCCGTGTGAGTGGGACGTCCCAGGGCGAGACAGTGAAGTGGGGGGGCGAGGGGGTGGAGGCATCATACCCTGATGGGTAGACATAGAGGACGGTGGGCGATCGAACGGTGGTTGTTGTTGGGTCGGTTGTGAAGTCTGCTGAACACCTTGCTGCATGTTCTGCTGGGCGAGTTGCTGTTGGAGGAGCCTTTGTTGTTGGTGCTGATGCTGTAGGTATAACATCGCCTTCTGTCGCTCCTGGGTGCTCATCCCAGCGAGCTGCGTGAGCTGGGCGGGAGAAAGTCCGGGTATCTGCTGACCAACGTTGGCGGGGAGGGTTCCAGGGTTCATACCGTTGACCGAGCCGGCAGGCTTCTGGAAGATCTGGCCGGAATTCATCTGGGGTATGTTAGGCATCTGTTGCGGTTGCCGACCATTCGCGAGCATTTGGTTGGGGTTAACGCCATGGTGCATGAGACCGGCAAGAACTACCTGGCCGGGAGTCATCATCGAGCCGTGGGCCATCGTGTTTCCTCCAACACCACCGCTAGGGTTCATAAACTGGCCGGTTCCGTTGTACATCCCTGGGTAAGAAGATTGCTGCATTCCATTGTAAGGAAACTTTGAGGGATTCGAGGGAGATTGTTGGAACTGGGCCTGTTGTTGCTGGGGTGTGAACTGGGATTGGACGTTAAACTGGGGCTGCGATTGCTGGGGTTGTGCATTCTGATAGGCGGCCAGAAGGGCAGGGTTGATACCGTTTGCCTGTGCTGGATTCATGGGATGCTAAAGGTATGGCGTCAGCGTGGATCGAGGTGGTGGAAAACGAAGCACGCACGGTCGTTAGGTTGCGAAGGGTGAAAGGATACGCGTCGGGCAAGACAATGCACGAAGACTTGTGGCGATCTCAGAAAGTAATGGAGGGAGGGTGGTGTCGGTTGTGTTGGACGCGAAGGCGTGTCTGTCGTGGGGGGGAAGAGGTGAGAGGGGAGCGCGAGGGCGAGAGAAAAAGGGGAAAGATGGGGGAGGGGAGCATTTTTAGAGAGGATGGAAGGAGAGGAGAAGGGGAGATACGCACAGAGGGGGAAGATATATGGGCAGACTTCTCGGCTGAGGACCAGCTCTACTGGCGACGACCCACCGGACGGCGACCGGACGGAGCAAGTCGGGATGGGAGCGGGAGCAGGCGTAGGGATGGGCTGTTGCCTGGCCGGGGTTGTATCTGCAAATCCAAGTAGGCGTCGTTTCCGAACACTCCGAGGTTAGACGTCCGCTCTGTCCTCCTCGTTGTTGGTTTCTGCAACGACGGGAGATGTCACGTTGCCTGTGACAACGTAACGGTAAACGTGACCAACCGCAACCGGATACCACACTTTTCCCCCGCGTAGGAAAGCGACGGGGATACGCACACACACGCCGTATATACCACCACCAACGGAACGTACATACACACGAGGGGATCTGCAATTATGTATCAAACGCCCCCCGCGGATAAATGTTCCAGCTTTCGTCCGCTTGGCCTGTGTTACTATGTATTGGCCTGATCCAGATCCCCGTTTCGAGATCATTCCATCCCCAAATTATCCCTCACCCACTCCCTTCCATGACTGTCTCCGCCTCTCTCCTGCCCCTTTCCAACGAGAGCGCCCACTCATTCGATCGTTCGACCCTCCCTTCATTCCGCACGGCTCCCACCGGCCAGTGGCACGTAGTGCCTTTCAGTACGACTATGCCACGAGCCCGCGTAGCTCAATCGGATAGAGCGTCAGACTCTTAGCGTACGCGGGCGATCTGAAGGCTGCGAGTTCGACCCTCGCCGTGGGCTAGTTGTTTTTTTTTCTTTCCTTTTTTGCTCGCGCGTGCCACGAGGAGCGATTGCCTATTATGGTAGGTCCTTTTCCTCATTTGGGCAATGAAAAATCCTGACGTCACTGGGAATCCCTCGATTCTGGTATAAATACTGGGCTGGTCCCCCCAGCTTTCCTCTCTCCTCATCGTCTCTCTTCTGCCAACTCCACACCTCTCAGTCACTACCAGCCACTCTCTTTTTCTACACAATGTCTCGATATCTAGCCTTTGTCTTGTTGGCTCTCTCAGCGACCTCTGTCCTCGCTGCTCCCGCTGAGCTCCCTGCGGTTAACGTCCCAGACGTCTCCGACATCACCGACTCCATCGTTACTCGCTCGAACGGCAAGGTCTATTCTCCGAACTCTCTGCACAAGCGTGACTGGGAATACCCTGAGTCCACCAAAGACTGTCGCTTATCCGAGGTCCCCGAGGACGCGACCACCCTCTCCTACACTCACGACGGCGTCGAATACTCTGAGGAATGTCTAACTCATCTCGCCCTCTCCGTCCCCTTCGAGTATCGCAAGTCTTGCCGCACTACTGGACACGACGCCCACGGTTACGACGAGGAGTGCCTTTTCAAGAAGGCCTTCGAGGAGGACTGGAAGTACGACATGGAGAAGGCCAAGGAGGAAGAACTCGCTTGGAGGGCCGCTCACCCCTCTGTCCCCTCCTCTGATCACTGGCGCACTCACTACCCCAAGTCTGCCGGCGACTGTATCTGGATCGAGCTCGAGGGTGAGCTCAAGATTGTTGACGGAGACAAGGAGAAGGACGAGAAGGAGGACGAGAGGGAGAAGGGAAAGAGGGCCGGCGAGCAGAAGGAGGTCAAGGGGAAGAAGAAGGACATGACCAAGACCTCGGATGATCTGGACGGTTGGAAGCCCTACACCGTCGCCCCCGATGGCAAGAAGTTCGACGATGCCTGCGTCGTTCGCTTGGTTCTCCGCCTCAAGATCGTCATCGACATTGGGAACTGCCCCGCTGACCACAAGTCCGAAGACAAGCCCAAGATCGACGACAAGCCCAAGGACGACAAACCCGGGTTCGGCTCTCTCGAGGACATCGGAAAGCTCTCTTCCCTGCACGAGCGATCCTCCACGGAACTTGCCACCCGCGCGGACTCCGAGGAATCCAAGGACTCCCTCAAAGTCGTTCTCAGTGCCATTGTGGCGCTTCGGTTGAAGTGCATCCTCGGCATCGTGCTGAAGATCTCCGTGAAGGTTGGCCTTCACACCAAGCTCCTTGGCGACCCCATCACCGGTGCCGTCCTCGGCCTGGTCGGTGGCCTCCTTACCTCCGTTCTCCGCCTCTTGTGACATGGTGCTTGACGAGCAGTAGATAACTGATTCTGTGGCTTGAGAGGAGTTGTACATTCATTATTCTTGGTTCCCATTACTAGGCAATACCACGGTCTTTTCGGATTTCTCTTTCAGTGCGAGTGATTCAACAAGACCGACACCATTCAACGCAACATCGACTTGAATCGCGATCGCATCGTGAGATGGCGGTCCATCCATCGGTCAGCACTTCAGTCTGCCGCCATGCGGGGACTCTGACAATGGAGCGGCTGCACCGAGGGACCATTTCGGGAATGCGTCGTGTGGAGGAACGGCTGTCAACATTGTACGCGCTCATTATCTAATAGCCCGTGTGTATGTATATCATAACTAATCTACGAGTGGGTAATTACTGAGAGGGGAGGTTCGCGATCCATGTTTCACTCTGGCTTGCCAGAGTGTGAAGAAGAACGAGAATGTTTCCCAGACTCCACGTCCTCCATTTGAAGGCGGTCGTACTGTTGTCCGTTCTTGGTGGTTGTGGACGTTTGGGACGGTTGACTTTCCTGGTGTTTGACCCAAGTGTAGTAAACGGATCCGCCAAGGATGATTGCGATGGAGGATCCTCGCCCACTGACGCCGCGGATCAGGCTCGCTTAAAACTGGGTGAAACGAAGTGTAGACTCACGTGGTGATAACATCATTAAAGAGCCACACCCCCAACATCGAAGCTGCTACACCCCGGACGGCGGATGAGACCATGTGGGTGATGGGAGAGGTGACCTTGATCGACAACAAGCTGGCGATGCTCATCAAGAAACCGAATATGCCCTGGATCGGTCATTAGACGGCTCATAGTTAACTCGCGGGAGAAACATACCGTTATCGCAGAACCCCAGAGGAAGGTATTCAAGGGGGAGATTCCAGTCGACAAAGGACTCGGCTCATCGAGGAGAGCGGCAATCGCAGGGGTTTCTCCGGAGACAACGATTATCGGGACCAGGGCGATGGCGCTGTACAGGTTGGTGTACCACGACAGATGGAGAGCGCTCCCCTTCACAACGTCCAAGCTGCGTTTGATAACGACAGAGTGGATGGCGGTGATCATCGAACTCAGGACGCCGAAAGTCACGCCGACGACCGAGACTCCGGTCCCATCCAAAAAGACCCCGACGAAGAAGCCCATGGTGACCAGTAGACAAGCCAAAAGAATCCGGAAGGATGGACGGGAGTGAAGTACGAAGAAAGACGTGCAGACGGTGAACGGTAACACCATTCCTCGGGCGACTTGGTAGAAGGAAGCGTCAACATATTTGAGGGTATAATTACTAAAACTGTGAGGGGAACAGAGCGTCCTTTAGCCGAGCCGTCACACTGTAGGTCGAACCTGGGGAGACGAACCTGAGGCCGATAACATTCAGACCAATCATCGGAATGAGCCCTTGGACGGTCTGTTTGTCAAAGTGCAATGGGACCTTGAGCAAGCCACCGGCATGGCAGGCCAGGAATAGCAACACGGCGATGACGAGTTGTGAGAATAAGAAGAACAGAGGTGCTTCAGTCGTGTTCAAGACCCATTTGTTGCTGTGTGGTGAGTGTCATCAGAGCGTCGGGTTGATAATGAACCACGTCAACATACGCCATAACCATCTGGGAACCGTCAGATCAGAAGTGTTCACGCAAGAATCGAGAACAACACACCGCCAGCGCTGCGACCATATAGAACAAGACCGTGCCTATCTGCGCTCATTCGCGTTCAAAACTTTGAGGAAAACGGGAGAAGGGCGCGTTCTCAGGCCAGACTCACAACGGCCAGACGTGAGGGCCTCCCCCCATCTTTTGAAGACATGGCAAGAGAGAAAGTGTAGTCTAGATCGAAGAGAGACGAAAGGAAGGAATGCGGGAGTTTCGGCGAATTTTCTAATCGCCAGGTCGGGGTGGTCGTCGGGGTTGTCGAGTGCAGGAGAGCCGTCACAGGCGTGACTGGCCCGTCATCAGACGCGACGCGACTTGTCATTAAACTCCCCCCCCCCTCCCGCAAACTGATGGACGACACCGACGATTCTGGTTTTCCTCCGACGATAAGTCCTGATGCCTGTTCGCGTCTCCGACCTGTCATTCCATAGTGCCATCGAAGTCTAACGTGAGCATCCAGCTGAGGAGAATATCATGAAGATCCTCCTCGCGACGGACAATCACATTGGGTACCTTGAGCGCGACCCTATCCGTGGCCAGGACTCCATAAACACCTTCAAAGAGATCCTGGAGTTGGCTGTTAAGCATGAGGTACGAAAGCACACCCTGTGTTCCCGCCTCTGTCGTATTGCTCTTACATTATGATATCGTGGGCCTGGTCTAGGTTGACCTAGTTCTCCTCGGCGGAGATCTATTTCACGACAACCGCCCTTCGAGGGATACTCTGTACCAAGTCATGTCGCTTTTACGAGAGTATTGCTTAGGCGACCGACCAATTCAGGTCGAGCTTCTGAGTGACCCAGACGAGGGAAAAGTCCCTGGTACATCGTAAGTCCCTCTATGACTCCACCATAGAATCCACCGGAAGACCCTTGAGCGTTGAACCCGAATCCCAAGTTTCCCCGCAATCAATTACGAGGATCCGAACCTGAATGTCTCAATGCCCGTATTTTCGATCCACGGAAACCACGACGATCCGCAGGGTGCTGGGGCCGTAAGTTGTTTCTCCTCGCCACGCAGTCTCGTCGTTTAGTTAATTCATATCGCTAAACCCCAACCGAAAGGTCGGCGCACTTGGAGCTCTCGACCTGCTGTCAGTCAGCGGTCTGATCAACTACATGGGTAAATTTGACCTACCCTACTCCGACGCGGAGGCGAAAGAGGAAGGAATCGCCGTGCGGCCTGTACTATTACAAAAGGGCACCTCTCGCCTCGCCATGTATGGCATAGGCAACGTCAAAGACCAGCGGATGCATTTCGAGCTGCGAAGCAACCGAGTTCGGATGTACATGCCCAAAGACAAGGATGACTGGTTCAATATCTTAATCATCCATCAGAACCGGTGCGCCTCTTCCCTCAACTTTCTACGCGTTCCCGCCGGCTCATCTTGCTGGATCTAAGCGTAAATCACGGTCCCCAGAAGTCCGTTCCGGAAGGCATGTTTGACGACAGCATTGATTTGGTTGTGTGGGGTCACGAACACGACTGTCGAATAATCCCCGAGACGGTGGTCGGGAAAAAATATAGAATAACCCAACCTGGATCCTCCGTGGCCACATCATTGGCCGACGGGGAGTCCCTGGATAAGTCCGTCGAACTTCAGCTCAGTTCCTTCCCCGGCTAACATTTCCCCCTCAAGGCACGTTGCTCTCATTCAGGTGCATGGGAAGGAATACTCCCTTAAACCACTCCCTCTGCGAACAGCCCGGCCCTTCGTCCTCGAAGAGGTTGTACTATCCGAAGTCGCTGAGGAAGAAGGGTTCGAGCTCGAGGATCAGATGGAAATAGCCAAGTATCTCAGATCGCGGGTAATCATCGTTCCTCTCTTCATCTCGTTAGCCGATTTTCAACCCTGCGAGTTCTTGGGAGGTCTTTTACTGACCATTTGGTGAAGGTCAATGCGCTGATTGAAAAGGCGAACGCCATGTGGGACGAGCGGAACGCGGAGGCAGTTAAGCGAGGCGAAGCTGAACTCCCAGGAATGCTGCCCTTGATCCGACTCAAGGTAATTCCCCAGAACGTTCAATTCGAACCCTATCTTCCGCCTCGGCATAGCTCGTCAGCTGAACTACGATATTCCTAGGTTGACACGACGGGAGTAAACTCGTTATCGAATCCCATTCGGTTTGGTCAGGAGTTCCAGGGCAAGATTGCGAACCCTCGCGATGTCCTCGTGTTTCACCGAGCCAAGAAGGCAGCTAGCAGGTCGAAAGTCATTGTGGAACAACCAGAACTGTCCATCGATGATCCAGAGCTATCACTTGCCGAGAAGATTTCTAAACTCAGAGTGCAAACTCTGGTGCGTGAATTCCTGGGTGCTCAAGAACTCCAATTGCTGGGCGAGTCTGCCATGTCATCAGCTATCGAAACTTTCGTCGATAAGGATGACACACATGCTATTCAAAAGTAATGAATGGGTCTTGTGCGTTCATTATCGAATCTTACACACTTCTCCATAGTCACGTCTCAAGCTCTCTCAAGAAAATGATCAAGAATGTCCAAGTCACCGGAGACACTATTGACGAGGATGACCTCGATGAAGCGGTAGGGTTGCATTTCACGGCCACACCCAGATCCCCTCACTCACTCTCTGAAGGTTGCCAGGGCTCGCGAACAACACGAAAAGGAATTCGCGAATGCTCCAAAGAAGGAGGTGTGCTTCTCGATCGCGTCAAAATGCGTGACATGCTCTGAAGCTATTCTAGGGCAAAGGAAAAGGCAAAGCCAAGGATGACGATGAGCGCAGCGTGGACTCTATGGAAATGGACGTTGACTCTGACTTTGAGGAGGCGCCACCCCCGAAACCAAAGAAGGCGACGACCTCCAGAACGGCCACCGCAAAGGGAAAGAAGAAAGTCCAAGAATCCGAGTCCGAGGACTACGAGGTGGAGGAACCTGCGCCAAAGAAGACTACCGCCAGAGCAAAGAAAGAGACAGCACCAAAGAAACCACCTGCAAGGAGCAGCCGCTCAAAGAAAGTTGTGGTATGTTGACTTTTTCCCGTCGTTACCCTCCTCTTGCTCAGCTATCACAGGAGGAAAGCGATGATGAAGACGACGATATTGAGGAGATTGAACCGCCCAAGAAAAAGGGTCGGACAGCAGTTCTCAGGTATGGCTCAGCCAGATTCCAACCCCCGTAGTTGACAGTCCACCTTATCTTTCGGTGATCTGATTCTATCTCTCCCAGCCAACCGGCAAAGGTAACGAAGAAGGCACCGGCTAAGAAGACCCCCGCGAGCGGAAGTAAGGCGGGGACTCTGAGCTTCGCTCCATCGGGTCGCAAAACTAGAGGTGCAGCCAAGGATTAATATTATTTCTGGTCGGCGATTTCTCTTTCACCCGCACGGATGTGCACGTACCTCACGTTTGCTAATTTTCTACGTCCTTATAGGCTTGGCATAGTACCAATAATTGACGCGTTTTTGACCCTCCCCCCTCCCGATGCTCTCTCCCCGTCCCACGCGCACGGTTATCACCCTCCCCGGAACTCCGCATGTTCCTGCGCATCCTCTCATGTTTAGAACGCCGTCCTCCTCATCGCAGGGGGGCGGATCAGGTGCTCATGGACAGCGGGTGTCCTATCGAGGCCCGGAATTTGAAGGGTCCTTTCTCACTACTATTCACATCAAGACACCAACATTTCGGGGGTCCTCCGCACGGGGACTCGTGCACATCCAACACCTTAACAATGCGTTCGCGGCCTTATACATACGTACGATTATCGATTATCCGACAAATTGGACCTACCGGTCAGAAGCCGTGGGACACTGAAGGACTGTATGCTCAATCAGACTCCGGCCTTAACATCCGGACGCGTTGCTTGCAACGTGAAGTAAGTACCCACACTTGAACCCCGCCTGAAGTCCCCAGTGCTGTCAGAATCGCATGGATCCGGTCCGGTGAACAGCCACACTCAAGCTCCGAGCCCCGCTCGACATTTACTTAGGGCGATTCGGCCGCCACCCTACGATCTGTCTCTCGTGCCAGGGGTGTTCCTGTTCAACACCACCATCACCACCATCACCCAACCCTTTGTCGAATTGGGAAATCACCGCGTTGACCGGAAGCAGTGGAAGTCGGCGCATTCCCCGGTTGTCCTCTTCTACCTTCCGCGCTCGAACAACCCCCGACGGGGTTATCGTTTGATACAGTTTTAGCTTTGATTTGTACACTACGGCCCGACGTTCCGAGGCCGGTAGGCCGGAGGGTCCCCGTTCCCCGTACGCCACGCCTGGGAGAGGGTTTCAAGTTTATTGAATCGTGCATGTGCAGGATATTGAATACCAACCGCTGAATATTTGGGTGGCCGTTTTAGTCCACCAATCGACGCGTTTCCTGTCGCACAAGGAGTAATCTGCGCAAATTCACCTGCATAACTCCTGTATTTCCGATCCCTCCCCCGCAACTGAGACAAACATACACCATGTCTGGTATAGACCACTCATTTGAGGAAGAAGAGAGCCTGGTGCCCACTTTCCTCCACGCATTCCCGCACCCCAAGTCCGCCGATCAACTCGATCACCGGACTCGTTGGCCCCAGCTTCTCGAGATTCCGGCTCCCAGGGAGTAACAGCCTTAGGCTCACCGTGCCGATCTTCATAAGCTTCTCCTGATCCAATCCTCTGCCATCCAACAGAATGCATCCTTGCCTTGCCTCGGGATCACCTCCTTCGCTTAGCTTCTACCGGGGTGTCCCGGAGTTACAGATCACCACCATCGCGACCACCGATCCTTTCAACACGGAAGAAGTCCTCCACGTCAATCGGAATCAAATCCAACAACTGTCGTTGGGCAACCAACCCGGATATGCGGTCCTCGCAGGTAATCTTCCCAACAAGCAGAGATCCGCGTCCAACCTTTAGATTGGCGATCTTTTTGGGGAGTCGACAATCAAAATCTCGGTGTCCAAAATAAGCGGGGTCAAGGGTAATTTCGCTGCGGCGAGTTGTGTGAGAGATAGTGCTTGGATTCAGCCGCATCGGACTCCGTTTGAGATAGGGTCACGTCGGGTCACTTGTGAGACACTTACGACGAAGTCGGAGGGCTACATACACAAAAATCAGCTCAACCCGGATTTTTGCAGGATCACTTGGGTGTACCTTAGTGATAACGACATCGAGCAACGTATGGTCTCTCTCTCCCGCGCTAGAACACCAGAAAAGCAACGAAGTCAACGAGGATAACGGGCGCACACGTAGTTCACCGGTTTCTGATGAACCGTTCGGTTCCTGCGCTGCATATCGGATTAACTGATAATCAGCTCAATCCTCGTTTGGTACGCCTGTCAAATGATCGTTAGCCACATCAATTCCTCGGGGGGATTCACATTGATCGTCGACGGATAGATAATGGATCTACTCCCACTAACCCATCATTAAGGGATCCACGGAGAGAATGAAATGCAGACCATGAATTCGGAGTCAGAACACGAGGCGCCACGAGAAGAGATACGATAACTCATAGGGTGAGGCGAGACGCAGGCGATCTGTCGATTGCCGGTTTGGTGGCGCGTTGTTCATGCAGTTGGCCAACGGGTTGGGAGCGATTGTGCCCGGAGTCTTTGTGGTTAGGCAGAAGGCGTGGCGCACCTCAGAGACGAAGGGTCCCGGTGTGTACCTGGGGTGATGGCCATATACGAATCATAGCCTCGAGCTCGTTTCGGCAGGGTTGGGCGCCAGTAGCCACCCTACGCGCTGGAGGGTATCAACGCCACAGTCGAACAGCCATTCCTAGGGTAAGTCGGAGTGTTTTCTCGCCATTGTTCCACGAAAATGGGGAAGGATTGTCCCTCTACCGGCCAGGAAGCGCTTCGGCGGGTGGTTGGTTCTTCTTCCTAATCAACAAGACAAGAGATTAAGCCAATCGCCCGGTTCCTCACCCTGCGCAACTGGTTCCATCAGAGGCTTGTGACTGTCAGAGGATGGGCACACTTTCTCGGTTTTAATGTTAATATTGGTGGCACCTCATCCAGAGTGGAAATTAAATCGCACCCAATGAG
>Ga0307511_10000664_pt1 | contig 36626 bp, 29 predicted proteins | sample 13_EM_MG_FD_200266 | JGI IMG/M metagenome (GOLD analysis project Ga0307511, IMG submission 200266) | Populus trichocarpa ectomycorrhiza microbial communities from riparian zone in the Pacific Northwest, United States - 13_EM | ecosystem: Host-associated > Plants > Roots > Unclassified | place... | reverse complement strand
TTTTTAGGAGTAAATACCGGGTGGTCACTGTTGATCTGCCGGGTTTCGGCCAGTCGGGAAAAAACAGGACCTCCTGGAATACTGCAACATTCGGCAGCGATATTGATACGGTACTATCCCGGTTGGATTTGAAGAATGTTATCCTGGTGGGCCATTCAATGGCAGGGGACATTATTTTGCAGGCTGCCATCAATGCGCCCCACCGTGTTATTGGGTTAGTCGGCGTGGATAATTTCAAGAATTGTAATTATACGGAGACCAAACAGGAAAAGGAGGATGACGCTAAAGCCATTGACCTGCTGAAACATAATTTTAAACAAGTAGCTTTTCAGTATTTTAACCAATCCTTATTCTATAAAACAACCGTGGACTCCATCAGGGAAAGGGTCTTGAATGATGTCGCCAGGGCTGACACGGGTATCGCAGCCGCCTGCATGGAACAGCAGGGTTTCGACGAGGTAAAAAATCTGGTCGCTGTAAAAAAGAAATTATCCCTCATCAACAGCGATGTTACACCTACCGATACCACAGCATTTATTGCCAATCATATCCTTTACCAGATATTTTATATTCACGAGACAGGGCATTACCCCATGATAGAAAAACCTAAGGAATTTAATTCACTTCTGGAGGTTGCGATTGCAAAGATTAATAAGTAATAATTGAAGCAGGCCAAAGTTCAAAACAACAGGGCACTTCTATGAATATTCCCTTTTATTAGTTATTTTGTAATCACATCCATCCCTATCCGGTTCATAGAATGCTGTTATCACATCAATCATTTATAAAATAAAATTCATATGTTCCTTTTAAGCGCCCCGGGGGCCTCTGAAATGATCATCCTGTTTTTGGTAATAGGAGTATTGCTAATGCCGGCCTTTTGCCTGATCGATATTATCAGGAGCCATTTTGCCGATAGCACCAATAAGATTATCTGGGTGTTAATTGTCCTGTTTCTTCCCTATCTCGGCTCCATTTTATACCTGGCAATAGGCCGGAGTCAAAGGGTGAGGTAAAATTGACTCGATCAGTCATTTAAAAAACCCATAATATAATCATTGATCTCTTTCCTCTGAGCCGGATTCGCCCGATCACTCATATCATTGTGAGTGGTATTGGGCAGCTTAATGATTTTCATCCCATATCTCACCTGCTCTTCGTCAGTGGGCAATACCCCTTCATCCGCTGGCTGATCACTCGAACGGAGCGAATATATTTTAGGATGAGCAGTCCTCGGTAAGGACATTCTCCGGTTGTCCAGCGTAATGATCTTGTCCACCAGGTCCGGATACTTCTGTGCGAACAACGCAGTCATATCCGCCCCATTCGAATGACCGATTAAGATTACATGACTATAGTCCAATTGCGGATTGGATTTCTTAAATGCATTCAGAACAAACAGGATATTTTCAGCACCCCTTTCCCAAAACGGCCTCCGGACCACCTGGGGAATTCCGGTGGTGGGTATCAGATCGTCTGTCGGTAATTCATGTTGGATACTAATAACAAAATAGCCCTTTGATGCCAGGTTCCCCGTCAAATAGGAATAGTGTCTGTTATCACCTCCCTGATTGGCGCCATACCCGTGACTGAAGATCACCACTTCTTTGTTCATCGGGATATTCCTTGGTACATACAAAGCAACGGGTATCGCACGGTGCCTCGCACTGTCAAACAAATTCAAAGTATCCCATGAATACTCCAATGCCGGAGCATTCATAGGAGCGGTAGCCGCTTTCTTACCAGCCAGGCATCCTGACAAGAACAAACAAAAAAGTATTTGCAGATAAATTTTCATAATATATTCAACTAAAAATAAAAGATACGGATTTTATGGAAAAGGGTTGATTATGAATCCCTTCATACCAAACTGCGAAGAAATGTTTAAGAATTACTGCAGGATCATCATCAGAAACCTCCGGAGGAACAAATTCTACACCCTGATCAATATCCTTGGCCTCGGGGTCGGCATCGCCTCCATGGTATGGGGTTTTCAGAACTACCGATATAGCTTCAGCTATGATAACTTTCATAAAGACAAGGACTTTATTTTTCGGGCGCTCATAAAAGTTGCCGGCAGCGATGACCTCAAAGGCACTTGCCCTATACCGCTGGCCATGGCCGCAAAAAATGATTTTCCCGTCATAAAAGAAACCGTAAGATGGGAAGGCCGCCCCCTGAACATCAAGGCGGAAGGGAACGATCCCTTTACGGCCCAGGCGAACTTTACCGACCCCGCATTTTTTAATTTATTTAATTTCCCACTCCTCCGGGGCGCCATCGATCTGAATGATCACTCCACTGTATTGATCACAGAAAGAGCGGCCAGGAAGTTCTTTGGGAATACAGATCCCATCGGCAGGACCCTTCTTTTCTATTCAGATCAGCCCTATAAGCGGCCCTTAACAGTGACCGGCATCTTAAAAGACCCGCCGCTTAATTCATCTATACAGTTTGAAACGATTACCCATATCGATAACCGGCTCCGGCCCGATGGCTCCGTCGTCAAAGCGGATGACTGGTCCTGGTTTACCGACGCAGTATTCCTTAAACTGGCGCAACCTGGCCAGGCAGGCCGGCTCAACAACGATTTTAAAAAATATCTCCCGCTGGAACAATCGGCCAGACCCGATTTAAAGCTTACTTCCATTGTTCTTGAGCCTCTTTTACAGGTAGCCAACCAAACCGGATACATTGACAAGAACGCACTGGACCAACGTCCCCAGGACCCTGCAGCCTATGGCCCGCTCATCCTGGGCATACTCATATTGCTATCGGCCTGTTTGAACTTCGCCAACACCACCGTAGCGCAAAGCAATCGCCGCCTCAAAGAAATAGGTATGCGCAAAGTGATGGGCAGTTCCTTACGGCAGATCATGGGACAACAATTGCTGGAATGTGCCCTGATCGTACTACTGGCTATCGGCTTGTCTGTCCTGATCAACTTATACTGGCTGCCTTCTTTTAATGCTATGTTCATTTATATACACCTTACCGCTGATTATTGGAATGATCATACCCTGCTGTTATTCCTGATCTCCCTTTTTCTGGGTGTAACATTGCTGGCCGGCGCCTACCCGGCATTCTATATCAGCCGGTTCAATGCCGCCAATATTTTCAGAGGTTCGGTAAAATTCGGCGGCCGCAATCTCTTTTCACGCGGTCTGCTGGGATTGCAGATCGTCATATCCTTTATCACCGTCATTGCAGGCGTGGCCTTTTCCCGCAATGCCTCCTTTCAGCGTAATTATGACTATGGATATAACAAAGCCAATGTCATGGGGCTGAACTTACAAAATGAATCCGCCTACACTACCGTCCGCGATGAGCTGAGCACAATGACCGGAATTGAACGGATCGCCGGAACGAGGGATCAGATAGGATTCTCCTACCACACCTGGCCGCTGGAAGCCAATGGAGCAAAGAAAGAATGCACCTACCTGGACGTCGGGGAGAATTATACAGAGTTGATGGGCCTGAAGCTGGTTGCAGGCAGAAACTTCCACCCGTCAGGAACCAGCGACTATGGCAGGTCCATGCTGATCAATGAGAAGCTCGCCTTTGCATTTGGCTGGCGACCGGCAGAAGCCATCGGCCAGCAAATAAGAAAAGATGATAGCACCGTCTGCACCGTGGTAGGCGTATTAAAGGATTTCACACAAAATTCATTATTTAATCCCATCACTCCTGTAGCAATTTGCCTGGTTACTCCGCAGCAATGTACTCAACTAATCATCCGGGCAAAGCCGGGTTCCCTCAGCAGCGTATATGATCAATCCAGGGCCGCCTGGTCCAAACTTTATCCCCTGCGACCTTTTTCCGGTTATTACCAGGATGCGATCGGGGCACAGGCAAGCCATATCAATGACACGGTTGCCGGAATATTCTCCCGGTTCGCCATTATTTCCATACTCCTGGCAGCGACAGGCCTATTTGCACTGGTGTCCCTCACCGTGCTGAAAAAAACAAAAGAAATAGCGATCAGAAAAGTAGTCGGTGCGAATGGCCGGCATATTTTTCAACTGGTGCTGAAAGGATACTCCTGGTTATTCCTTCTATCCGCCGCCATTGGCTGTTATGCCGGCTATTCCTTCTCCAAACTGATGATGGATCTTATCTTCCGGATCAGCGCTGGTGTGAGTCCATCCTCCCTGACAATATCCTTTATCGGTGTATTGCTCATCAGCGCCCTCACCATCGGTACAAGGGTCTGGCTGGTAATACGCACAAAAGCAACAGAGGTGCTAAAGGCGAATTGATCATTCCATCTGTTGCTTTTGTGCCTGATCAGGCATTAATCCTGCAGGGCATCCTGCCTGTCCAGTTCCGCCAGGTATTGATCCTGCGTAAAAACCCAGCCAAGCTTTTCCAGCGCTATCCGGGCCGACACGTCGAGGATATGGTTATTCCCGACTTTATAAATTGTTTTCTCAGCCGTATTAAGATCTTTTTCCAGGGATTCGAACATCGCATCCGATCTTATCTCCCGCATGATGACTCCTCCGTCCTCTTTCCCTTTACTTTCTTTTATTTTCTCCATCACACCGAGTACCTCATCTACCTGTCCTCTGATCTGTGGAAGACTCAGGAATTTCTCTTTTTCAGTCTTCTCTATCAACTCCATAATATCATACATGAATCTTTTATAGGCTACCAACCGGTCATAAGACATAAGGGATTTCCCTTTATAAATCAATCCGTTTTTGATCTGCAACGCGGTATAGTCCCCATGCTCCTTTATACATTGATTGTATGCTGTATCCATTAAAGAAATATTTTGTGCATTACTTTCCTTACTATTACTTGCTTTATACATAAGGATCGCCTCGTAAAATTGCTCCATAAAATATAAGATGCGTAAAGCCCCCGGATCTGGTGTTACAGGTCCTTTTTCCTTATCAACGATACTTTCATTCTCGTATTTAACGGCTATATTATATTTCCCCCATACTCTCTTTTCTTTATCGCCTATCCCCGCCATGCCATGCGTCTCACCGGCTATTACTACATTTCTCCTCCTGAATGCTTCCAGCACAGGCCCGGCTTCTGCGGGAGGCTTCGATACGGGTTTTACCGGCTCCTTCAACGCCTCCATCGATGGTTCCCCGGACTGGTCTTTCGGGGCCTCCATCGATGGTTCCCGGGGTTGTTCCTTCGGCAGCTCTTTCACCGGTTCCTTCGATTGCTCTTTGGCTGCTTCTTTCGGGCGCTCCTTTGTTCGTTGATTGTGCTTATGCATCAGCAGGGTTCCCTTTATGCCTTGTGCCAGATATTGCCCTTTGCTTAACTCTCCATAGCCACTCGCTCCGTCATTTAATTTCGCCAGGTACGCAGCTAAACGTTCTACCTCTTTAATATTGCCCGTACTTAAAAGAGCAGTAACATGATTATTCACTTCCATAGGTTCATCCGTATCGAGCTGGGTTCCATCATGACTGTAAAAAGGAATTTTCACCAATTGAAAGGGAACAACGGCAGGCAAAGAAATACCTGCAGAGCGGTTATTATGAGCCACAGACTTGCTGGCGGAATGTTCAGACCGGCTTATCTCATGATCTTTTGCCATAGAAAAGGGTTGAGCGTGATTCCCTCTAAGATATAAAAAAAAAGAAGCACTCGAAATATTCAAACTAAGGACGCCATTAACGGTCAACCGCATCCTTCGCAATCACCGTCCAGTCCTTATTACCATACCCTTTTTCTATCCAGCGGTCCATCTCAGCAGCGATAGCGGGTATAACGGCCAATGGCGTTCCTCCCTGCGCTGCCGCTTCCATAAACAACCCCACATCTTTTCGCGCCATATTTAACTCCCACGACGCCTTATCATAATTCCCTCCGGACATCCTTTGCAATCGGGCAGGCAGCATGGCCCCGGGATTCCAGGAATCAAATAAAGCAGAAAGATCACTGACCGGAATATTCAACCCTTTAGCCAGGGAAAGAGTATCCGCAATGCCTGCCGTAAAGGCCACCAGAAAGAGATTGCCGATAAGTTTCATCCCGGCAGCCTTGCCTTCTTCCGCCCCGAAATTGATCACCTTCCCTGTCATTTTGGATAAGGCAGGCTCCAGTTTGTGGATAACGGCCTGATCCCCGGACACCAGCATATAGCCGGTGCTGTCCAATGCATTGGGCGGCCCCATAAATACCGGCGCATGCAGATAGGTGAATCCGCGGTCCTTCCATTCTTTTGTCCGATGTACGGCCCCCGATGCAGAGGTGGTGGTATGGTCGATGATGATCGCTCCCGGTTGCAACCCTGCGCTTGCCTTTGCCAGCACTTCATCCACCGTAGCGTCATCTTTAAGGGTAAGATGGATGATGTCCGCTCCCTTTACAGCATCCGCCACCTCTGCAAATGCCCTGGCGCCATATTTTTCCAGTTCGGTTGCCTTTGACGCCGTCCGGTTCCATACCTGTACCTGGGCCCCTTTATTGATCATAGCCCTGACAAAATTGGCCCCTAACAGGCCCATGCCTAAGAATGCTACCATTGTTTTATTATTTTAAATAAAGATAGGCAATAGATCGTAATAGGAGAGAGGGTGGTGGTCAATCAGGGGATGCATTTGGCACATCCGGGTATGCTGGTGGTCAAAATCATTTTCAATTAATAATAGAATGATTAATTTTAATAAACGCATGCATACCGACCGTCCAAATAGTTCCCGCAGACAGTTTATCCGGCAGACCGGACTCACCGGTATTGCCCTGACCATCGGGACTTACCTGCCCGCCATCGGCGGGGGCGTCGCCCAAATTATCAATGCGGCATCAACAGACAATGTCCACCCGGAAATTGAACTGCTGTCCTGGATAGCTATCGACCTCTCCGGTACAGTAACGATCATGAGCAACCGCTCGGAGATGGGGCAGGGTACTTTCCAGGCATTTCCTCAAATGATTGCGGAAGAACTGGAAGTGAGCCTGGACCAGGTGAATGTCAGGTTCGCCCCGGCCAACCCGAAAAAGTTCGGTCCCCAACCGCAGGAAGGCAGTTTCTCCGTCCGGGGCTGGTATAAAGAGCTCTTACGTGTAGGCGCTTCCGCCCGCGAAATGCTCATCGAAGCAGCCGCCAGACAATGGAATGCCCCCGCATTGGAATGTTATGCAGAGAATGGCCAGGTGATCCATCGCCCTTCCGGCAAAAAGATCAGCTATGGCGCACTGGTGGAAGAAGCTTCAAAGTTGACCCCGCCACAGAACGTAAAGCTAAAAGACCGGAAAGACTATAAGATCATCGGCAAGCCATTGCACCGGCAGGATGTCCCCCTCAAAACCAATGGTACCGCCATCTTCGGGCTGGATAAAAAATTGCCCGGCATGCTCTACGCCGTGGTGGAGCGCAATCCCCGCTTCCGCGGAAAAGTAATGAGCTTTGACGACTCAGCCACCAGGGCCATTCCCGGAGTGAAGCGGGTCTTCAAGGTACAAAGAGCCGTTTTCTCCAGTCTGTATGAAGGCGTGGCAGTAGTCGCCGACTCCCTTTGGGCCGCGATGCAAGGACGCAAAGTATTGAAAGTGCAATGGAACGACGAAGGATTTGAACATCTCGATTCAGCGCAACTATCCGCACGAATGCAGGACGATCTCCGCAAAATTGGCCCGTCAGACCGCACGGAGGATAATTTCGAGATGGCCCTGGAGAAGGCCGCTAAGAAGATCTCAGCCGTTTATGAGACGCCCTATCAATCCCATAGCTGCATGGAGCCGCTCAATTGCATCGCCCATGTACAGGAGAATAGCATCGAAATATGGGGGCCCATACAGGAAACGAACTGGATACAAGCCGACCTGAGCGGGCGAATGGGCATCCCGGTTACCAACATCACCGTCAATATGACCTTCCTTGGAGGCGGTTTCGGCCGTAAGGCATTCCCGGACTATCCGCATGAAGCAGCCCTGATCTCCAAAGAAATGGCAGCACCGGTCCAGGTGGTATGGACAAGGGAAGATGATATGAGCCTGGGCCCTTTCCGCCCCGGCGCCACCTATGCATGCAAGGGAGGGCTGGACGAAAATGGTCATATCCTGGCCTTTCAGGCATTAACGGCCTCACAGTCCTTTGGGCAGGAATCGGGCGGAACTCCTTCTCCTCCTACCAACAACAGCGGTGACCTGTATGGAATGCCAGGTGCTTATCTGGCCTCCATTCCCCATTATAGTTTTGGCGACGTGACCATCAATTCACCTATACCCACGATGTGGTGGCGCGCTCCCTCCGCCTCCACCGGCGGCTTTGCCTCCGAAAGCTTTATAGACGAGCTGGCGCACGCTGCAGGACAGGACCCCCTCAGCTTCCGGAGAAGCCATCTCCGCGCAAGCCGCTACCAGGCCCTGATCGATCGGATCGAAGCCATCTCCGGATGGAAATCGCGGGGAAAAAAGGAAGGGTGGGGCGTGGCTATTACCGAATGCTTCGGCAGCATCGTAGGCCATATCGTAAAAGTGTCCCGCCAACCAGACGGAAAAATAAAGATCGATAAAGTAATCGCCCTGATGGATTGCGGCTGGTACGTAAATCCGGACATCATCCGCGCGCAGGTGGAAGGCAGCATCGTAATGGGGCTGGGCGCCGCTATTAAACACGCTACGCATTTCAAGGATGGAATGGCCGTTGAAAAAAATTTTCATTCCTACCAGATGCCCCGCATCAATGAAATCCCCGCTATCGAAGTGCATATCATGGAGAATGATGAAAAAGCCGGCGGCGTGGGTGAGCCCGGTCTGCCTCCTTTTGCTCCTGCACTTTGCAATGCCATCTTTGACCTTACCGGCAAGCGGATACGTAAGCTGCCCTTTAACCTGGAGGAAGTATAACCAGCCTCTTGTCTCATACCTCCGGAAGGAAGGTATTTTCATTTATACTTTTTTAGTTAAGTTTACGACACCAAAATCACCGAATTGACGGACAACGTTCTGCATAATGAGCAAGAAATACTCGCTGCTATTGCTGAAGGCAGCAGACAGTCCTTCACAACGCTGTTCGACCATTACAGCCCAAAGATCCTCCATGTGGCCGGGTTATTCACCCATTCCCTGTCCGAATCCGAAGATATCCTGCAGGATGTCTTTATGAAAGTATGGCTTAAAAGAGACCAGTTAACGACAATCACCGATTTCAATAGCTGGATCTTCATTCTCACCCGCAACCTTTCTATTAATGCCTTGAATAAAATAGCAAGGGCGGAAGTAAAAAACCAACGTCTGGCCGGTTATTTACCCTTCACCGAGGAGCATGCAGGAGGATCTGTCGAATTTAAAGATATAGAAAACCTCATTCGCCAGGCCCTGCAATTACTTACCGATCAGCAGCGCCGGGTTTTTGAACTTTCCAGGCTGAATGGGATGAACAGGGAAGAGATCGCTAAAGAGCTCGGCCTGTCGCCCAATACGGTCAAAATGCACCTGCTCCGGGCTACCCGCCAGGTAAGGGCCTACCTGTCCTCCCGGATGGATTATGTCGTCCTGTTCTGCCTGCTTAAAAAATTTCTTTAAAAAAAATCACTATTGCTTAATACAGTTTCTTTTTGCATCTGTCTTTATAGTATTGCTGCAACGTATCCATTGAAATTTAATCCTTAGAAAGAGATACAATTTTATTCATCATGGACCAAAACGAAGAAAGAATAGGCCGGCTGCTGGAAGGTTATCAGACCAACGCGCTGTCACCCGCAGAACGGATGGAGCTTTTTACCACCATCAGCCAGGATGAAAGCCTGCTAAGCCGGTTTACGGACAGGTTCCCTCTTTCTTTCACAGAATCCGTCCCTGTGAATGCGGATACCCGGCAACAGATACTGGCCGCGATCTTCAGCACAGAGGAGGCGAAACCAGCCGTCCCCCGCGTCCATTTCTTATACAAATGGCGATGGACAGCAGCGGCTGCGATAGCCTTACTGATCGTCGGCGCTTACTTCCGGCTGCGTCCCGCTCCGCGTCAGGAAATGGCTGTTGCCCCCGTCACCGATGTACGGCCGGGCAGCAACAAAGCCACCCTCACCCTGGCGGATGGATCCTCTGTTACCCTGGATAGTGCAGGTCACCAGGTGATCCAACAAGGGAGCGCTACTATTCACGAACAAAATGGGTTATTGAAATACGATGTCCAGGGCAATACCGCGGCGATAGCCTATAATACCCTGGCTACTCCACGCGGCGGCCAGTTCCGGGTGACCCTCCCGGATGGCACCGGCGTATGGCTCAACACAGCTTCCTCTCTTCGCTACCCGACAGTTTTTGCCGGTAAGGAAAGAAAAGTGGAAGTGACAGGAGAAGCCTATTTCGAGGTGGCAAAAGATGCAGGCAAGCCCTTTATCGTAAAGGTCAACGATCAGACCGAAATACAGGTATTGGGAACGCATTTTAATGTAAATGCTTATTCCGATGAAGCAACGATCAATACCACCTTACTCGAAGGAGCTGTAAGCGTCAACGCGTACCAGCATGCCCAAAAACTGATTTCCGGTCAGCAGGCGCAGGTGAATACGGCGGCAAGCAGCATCCGGTTGGCGGATAACGTGAATACCGGACAGGCCATCGCCTGGAAGAACGGAATATTCGATTTCAATCAGGCGGATATCAAAACGGTCATGCGGCAGATAGGACGCTGGTACGACGTAGAGATCGTATACGAAAAAGGCGCTGAAACACAGGAACAATTTGTGGGAGAAATGCAACGAAGCCTGAGCCTCACGCAAGTACTGAAAGGATTGGAAAATATGGGCCTGAAATTTAGAATTGAGAACGGAAAAAAGCTGATTGTAATGCCTTCCTGATACCAGGTCAACCTTAATCTTAGGAAATCCCCGCCATCTTAGCCGGGAAGAACACATCCATTGAATGAACACTGCTGTTATAAACGGACCGGATTTATTCCGTCCCGCATAATCATGACCTATCGGGAGATATCGCATTATTTATAAACCAAAACTAACAGGCATGCGTAACGAAGATCAGAAATGGGTGCCACCATAACAAAGAAGATTTCCCTGTAATCCAAAATAAAACCGGAGGCGATTGGACCCGCCCCCGGTTGATGTTCGGGTATCAGCACAACGACAACCGTCTTACTTGTTATTCATTACACCCACCCAAACACTGCAAATGTATGCATTCTACCAAAACTAAGCTTGTTATGAGAGCAACCATTTTTCTCATTATCGTGGCCAGCTTAAAGGTTTCTGCGGGAACCTATGCTCAAACGGTGACTTATTCCGGCAAGAACGTGCCTCTGAAAGAGGCGTTCGCAGCCATTAAAAAACAAACCGGATTTGTGTTATTGTATAAAGGCAACATATTGAAAGATACCCGGCCTGTCACCGTTGCAGCCCGCAATCAGCTTTTGGAGACCTTCCTCAAAGAAATATTGAAGGATCAGCCACTGGATTATACTATCCAGAATCAAACCATCTTTATTTTTCAAAAAAAAACAGTCGTCCCGCCCGTCGTGACCACACCCCCTGACCAGCAACCGCCCGCCGAAGAGCCGGCTAAAGAAGTCACCGGCACGATCACGAATACCAACGGACTGCCTCTTTCCGGCGCCAGCATAAAAATAAGAGGTACTTCCACAGGCACAGCCAGCGATGCCGGCGGAAAATTTTCCATTCTCGTCACCCCCAAACAAGTCCTGGTGATCACTTATATCGGCTACCAGGATAAGATTATCAAGGTCGGTAATGAGACCAGCCTGAATATCCAGCTCCTTGTCAAAGAGACCGCACTCAACGAAGTCGTCATCAATAAAGGATATTATTCCACCACGCAACGCATGAATACGGGTTCAGTGAGCCGGGTGACTTCTGAAGACATTGGCCAGGAGCCGATATTGAACGTCTTGCAGGTCTTACAGGGAAGGGTCACCGGATTACAGATCACCCAGTCCACCGGATTGCCCGGATCCAATTACAATGTCCAGGTCCGCGGACAAAATAGTTTACGAATTTATGGTCCCGACGCAGGCAATTTCCCTTTATACGTAGTGGATGGCGTACCGTATATTACGTCAGCCCTGAACTCAGCGCCCGGTCCTTATCCCGCCAGCAACAATGCTTACTTACCCCCCGGCATGGGCCTGAGCCCGCTGAACAGCATCAATCCTGCCGATATCGAATCCATCGAAGTGCTCAAGGATGCCGATGCTACGTCCATCTACGGCAGCCGGGGCGCCAATGGCGTCATCCTCATCACTACCAAAAAAGGCAAAGCCGGGAAAATGACCATCGACGGCAAGGTCTATACCGGCATCCAGAAAGTACCCCGGAAGATAGATCTGCTGAATACACAGCAATACCTTGCCATGCGCCATGAAGCATTAAAGAACAGCGGCGCCACTCCGCTCGCATCTGATTACGATATCAACGGGGCCTGGGATACTACCCGTTATACGGACTGGCAGAAAGTACTGATTGGCGGCACGGCCCATATTACGGATGCCAACCTGGCCCTCTCCGGCGGCACGGCCAATATGCAATATCGTTTCGGAGGCGGCTATCACCGGGAGACCACCGTCTTCCCCGGCGATTATGCAGACCAGCGCGCCTCCGCACAATTCAGCCTGAATGCCAGTTCTCCCAATCAGCGTTTCAAGACCAGCGTCATCATCAACTATAGTTTTGAAAAGAACAACATGATCTTTTCGGACCTGACGGCGACGGCCCTGAGCCTGCCACCAGATGCACCTGCACTCTACGATTCCACCGGCGGCCTCAACTGGCAGAAGAATACCTTCATTAGCGCCCCGAATGTCAATCCGCTACAGCGTACCCAGCGGCCCTATCAGAACCATACGAACAATCTGATCGGGAATGTCGTCTTCAGCTACGACTTCGGTGCAGGGTTCGTGCTCAAGACCAATTTCGGGTATACTACCACTGCCATGAAAGAGCTTACGAAGCGATATGCCACTTATTTCCCTCCTTCCCAGCAAGCGACCTTCCCACCGCAATCGAATTTCGGGAACGGCAACTCGAATACCTGGATCGTCGAGCCTCAGTTAAGCTGGCACCGGCAAATGGGAAAAGGAAATTTGAATATACTCGTAGGCAGCACCTTCCAGCGGCAGGAAAGTGATCAGACTCTGATCAATGCCAGCGGCTTTCTCAGTCAGGCATTGATGGATGATATCCAGGCTGCTACCCAAAGCACCATCAACTCCTCTTACAATGGCTTTACCTATAAATACAATGCCGGCTTCGGTCGCATCAGCTATGAATGGGACAGGAAATATCTCTTAAACATCACAGCCCGCAGAGATGGCTCCAGCCGGTTCGGCCCGAACCGGCAATTCGCCAATTTCGCATCGGCAGGCCTCGGCTGGATCTTTTCCGAAGAAGCATTCGTGCAAAAGGCCCTTCCCTTCCTCAGTTTCGGCAAGCTGAGAGGCAGCTATGGCTCTACCGGCAATGACCATATCCCCAATTACGGCTTCCTGAACACCTACTCCGTTACCAGCAACTATGTGGGCAATCCCGGACTGATCCCTTATCAATTATATAATCCCGATTTCGGCTGGGAAGTGAACAAAAAGCTGGAAGGCGCCCTGGAGCTGGGTTTCCTGAAAGACAGGCTCATGCTCACCGCGTCTTACTACCACAACCGCTCCTCTAACCAACTGGTAGGATATGTGCTCCCACCCACCACCGGCTTCACTTCGATCCAGGCCAATCTGCCTGCCGTAGTGCAGAACACCGGCGTGGAGATAGAACTCCATTCCACCAATATCAATACAAAGGCCTTCACCTGGAAGACCTCTTTCACGCTCACCATTCCCCGGAATAAGCTGGTATCCTATCCCAACCTGGCCAATTCCAGCTATGCCTATACCTACGAGGTGGGTAAGCCGTTGAATATTTCGAAGGTATACCACTATACTGGCCTCGATTCCGCCACAGGCCTGTATATGATACAGGATGTAAATAAAGATGGGTTCTTCGGCTACCAGGACCAGCATTCCGCATTCCAGGGACAATATTTCTACGGTGGCCTGCAGAACAGTATGCGATACAAAGGGTTTCAGCTGGACATTCTCTTCCAGTTTGTCAAACAGAATGGGCCGCGGCTTGTTGAAAACAGCAATCCGGGTGCAGCCTGCAACCAGCCGGTATCGGTCCTGGGCCGCTGGCAACAGCCTGGCGACAACAAGTCTGTTCAGGCTTTTGGAAATTCCTATGATGCCCTGGTCGGTTATTTTTACTATACCGGGTCCGATGCTTCTATTGTGGATGCTTCCTTTATACGGCTGAAGAACCTTTCCCTGACGTATCAATTACCGCAGTCCTGGATGAAGAAGGCGAAGATCCAATCCACCAGTATTTTCCTGCAGGGACAGAACCTACTGACGTTCACCGGCTATAAAGGACTGGACCCGGAGACGCAAGCCCAATCTATGCCTCCGTTGCGAACGATCACTGCAGGTTTACAATTCATCCTTTGATGGACCACAGGTCCATCGGCTGAAAGCCAATTATTAACCCTTTTTGTCCCTGGGGTTAATTTTCGAAGAACTCCAGGGACAAAAAAATAAAAAAATATATGAAACTTAAAAATAACAATACTATATACTGGGCCTTGATAGGAATGATCGCAGGATTTTCTTCCTGTAAAAAATTCGTCCAAACGGACCTGCCCAAAACACAACTGACAGCCGAAAATATATTCACCAGCGATGCCCTGATGAACGGCGCCCTCAATGGCATCTATTCCAATATGGAAAGCAGCAGTAGCTATGCAGGCGGCGATGTTGCAAGCCTCACCTATCTGGGCGGAGAGTCTTCTGACGACTTCCTGTCTACTTCCACGGACGACCCTTTCTATTCCAATAATCTTTTACCCAACGATTACCATGTGTCGACCTTCTGGTCCACTCCCTACCAGGACATTTACCGGGCAAACGCCATCCTGGAAGGATTGCCCACGGCCAAAGGCGTATCGACAGCCATGTTGCAGCAGGCGGAAGGAGAGGCAAAGTTCGTCCGGGCCTTCTCTTATTTCTACCTGGTGAATATGTTTGGCGACGTACCGCTGATCACCGTTACCGGCTACAAGCAAAATGCAGCGGTTGTCCGTACATCCCAGGTGGACGTGTACAAGCAGATCGTCGCTGATCTGCTGGACGCCCAGTCCTTGTTGGGTACAGATTACGCTGCCGGAAAAGGCGAGCGCGTCCGACCCAATAAATGGGTGGCTACCGCATTACTGGCCCGGGTATACCTGTATACGAGCGACTGGGCGGATGCAGCAACGCAGGCAACATCGGTGATCAATACTTCTCTGTATAAGCTTTCGTCCGTTGATAGCGCCTTCCTGAAAAATAGTACGGAGACGATCTGGGCCTTCGGCAGAACTTCCGGCAACACGAATGAAGCCTGGATATTCAGCGCCTCACCAGGCGCATCTCCTTTTCTCCTCAGCCTGCAGCCTTCCTCCGTAGCCCGCTTCGACCCGGCAGACCAGCGGCTGGCCAAATGGATTCTCACCACCCAGGATTTTACGGGCACCACCTACTATTACCCCTATAAATACAAGAATCAGGGCCAGACTCCGGTGACAGAATATTCCATCGTATTACGCCTGGGCGAACAATACCTGATCCGGGCGGAAGCCAGGGCTCAGCAGGGATCCCTGACAGGAGCGGGGAGCGCCGCTTCCGATATCGATGCCCTTCGCGCCCGGGCAGGATTGTCGGGCACCCCGGCAACGACGAAGGACGATATGCTGCTGGCTATCGAGAACGAACGTTATTTTGAACTGTTCTCCGAATGGGCGCATCGCTGGTTCGACCTGAAACGCACCGGCCGGGCGACGACTTTGCTGTCCCCTCTCAAACCAGGTTGGCAATCGTTCAAAGAATTATACCCTATTCCCCAATCCCAGATAGACAACGATCCGGCAATGGCTGGCCAGCAAAACCCGGGTTATCATTAATGAGAAACATCCTTCATCATCTAAAAAAAAGTACGTGAAAAAAATCATTCTTTGTGTCCTGTCATTTGTCCCTATGCTGCTGTGGGCACAGCAAAATAAATTCGTTCTGAAAGGAAAGATCGGAGAGCTCAATGCTCCTTTTAAAATATACCTGGTAAAATCAGCGGCCATAAGCCCCGACAATATCACGGACTCGGCCGGCCTGAAAGACGGCTCCTTCGAGTTCAACGGACAGTTGGATATTGCCAGGCCGATAGGTCTGGTGATCGCGGCAGACCGTTCAGCGCTGAACCTCCGCAAAGGAAAAAAGACCGCCGTTGCCGGCCCCGCGCCTGCCGGAGCAGTGGTGACGGTGCCGGATTATAAATTTTTCTACCTCGATGCCGGAGAGACGGTCGTCAGCAGCTCTGACTCACTGAAGCATGCCACCGTCACCGGAGCCAGCGAAAAAGTCAATAGCGAAGAGGCCGGGTTGATGGAATGCCTGGAGCCTATCTGGAGTGAAAATGGCGACATCGGCCAATTCCAGATGAATACACCGGAGGAGACGCAAAAAACGGACGCCTTTAAAAAAGAATTCAATGCCAGAGTGGAAGCCGTCGATAAAAAACAGGCAGCAACCGTAGGGGAATTCATCACCAATCATCCCAATAGTCCCATCAGCCTCTATGCCCTGGCAGACAACATGGGCAGCCAGGCGACGCTCCCTCAGTTAAAAGAATTATACGCTGTTCTGTCACCCGCCATACGGAACAGCACTGCCGGCAAATCCTATGCTGCCAGCATCGTCCGGATGGAAAAAACCGCCATCGGCTCTCCCGCTCCTGACTTTGTAGAGAATGACGTCAACGGCCAACCCGTAAGCCTGAAAAATTACAAAGGCAAATATGTGCTGCTGGACTTCTGGGCCTCCTGGTGCGGCCCCTGCCGGAAGGAAAATCCCAATGTGTTGAAAGCCTATAATAAATACAAGGGCAAAAATTTCATCGTTATCGGCGTATCGCTGGATCAGACCAAAGAGCCCTGGCTGGCAGCTATTAAAAAGGACGGCCTTCCCTGGATCCATATTTCCGGCCTGAAAGGTTTCGACGATCCGGTCGCCAGGCTGTATGAAGTTCATGCCATCCCCGTGAATTATCTGATAGACCCTGATGGGAAGATCATCGCAACCAGCCTCAGGGATGTAGCGCTGGATGAAAAATTAGCCTCCGTTTTAGAATAATAATCGGCAGCGGCAATTCGACACCAATAGACACTATCTAAAATTTAATAAAACACCAGCTATTATGAATTTATCAATTTGTTCGTTCGCCGTCCCACTGCTGCTAGCCTCGCTTACCCCTGGAGCCGGCACACCGGACCTCCGCATTCCGGATTCCGGGACAAGGGTATCGATCATCCGCACCGCAGCAGGAGAATATATCATCAAAGGCAAGCTGGCTGAGAAATACGACGCCCCGCTAAAAGTATACCTCGATTACTTCGATGGTAAAAGCCAGGTAAAGGAATCCGCCGTCCTTCATAAAGGCGTCTTTGAAATCAAGGGAAGATTGGAGCAGCCTGTCGAAGGAAATCTCTCCTTACAACACGACGCCAGTGAAGACCCCACTGCCAAAGGCGGAGGCAAACACGACACAAAGAGACTCTGGATAGGAGAGGGGGTGACTGTCATTGCCGGGGATGACCGCATGGCGAAGGCCACTATCAGCGGCTCATCGATTAATGAAGAGCAAATTGCCCTCGACCAGGCGTTGAAACCGGTAGCCGACAAAGAACAGGCGGTACAGGATACCCTGATGGACAACTACAATAATGACCCCAAAGCTGCTGACAAGAAGTATGACGAGCAAATGCGCGCCATCTGGCCGGAAAGGGAAAAAGTGTTGTCCGAATTCATCAAAGCTCATCCGGACTCTTACCTGAGCCTGCTGTCGATGGACACCTATATACACAACGCCGCGGATATCTCAGAGATTGGTCCCTTATATGCTTCTTTGTCCGACAAATTAAGATCGACCCCCAAGGGAAAGGAGACCGGCGACATTGTCAGCCACCTGAAGAACGTGGGACTGGGCTCCCCGGCCCCGCTGTTTGCCCAGCAGACCCCGGACGGAAAGACCGTCGCATTGGCCGATTTTAAAGGTAAATACGTGCTGATCGATTTCTGGGCGTCCTGGTGCACCCCCTGCCGCGCGGAGAACCCCGATGTGGTAAAAGCCTACAACACATATAAGGATAAAGGGTTCACCATATTGGGCGTTTCCCTGGACGGAGAAAAGAGCCGAAAGGCCTGGACCGAGGCCATTGCGAAAGACAACCTCACCTGGACACATGTCTCCGACCTGAAAGATTGGGAGAACGGCGCAGCGACCATTTATGGAGTACGCGCCATCCCGGCCAATTTCCTGATCGATCCGAAAGGAGTCATCATCGCAAAGAACCTGCATGGCGCGGAACTGGGCGAAACCTTATCTAAATTATTGAAATAACAAAGTGACACAACTGGAAACGTTTTTTAAGCAATGTGAAAATTATTGAAATCCGGTATTTAATTAAATAATAATAAAATCTAAAATGAAAAAAGCCCTGTTAGTATGTTGCTTCCTGGTAGGAATCACAAAGATGAGTCATGCGCAAACACAGATATTTTCCCCCGAAGGTAAATTTGTCCCTGAAGGCAGGGCCAAACACCTGCAAACACTGCTTAAGCTGTCTGATGCCCAAACCGGTAAAATAACCGGTTATTATAAAGTCCTTCTAACCCAGATGGATAGTGTTCTTAAAGCGGGCGGTAGTGTGGATGATTTTCAACCGCTGATGGCGGCTACCAAAGTTAAAATAAAAACCGTATTAACACCAGAGCAGAATGTTGGTTATGAAAAAATGCTCAGGGAAAGTATGAAAGAGAATGACAACCAGGCAGTTCCCGGCAAGAAACAGGATAGCGCGGCAAGTGCGGCGCCCGGATCAAAACAAGATTAATAAATTCAGATAACGCATGAAACCTTCTTTTTTCATTTTTATGACGGCGATGCTCTTTAGCACGCTCTCATACAGCCAGGCGAAGACAGCCCCGGCAGGTGCATCGGCGCCCGCCGGCCGGCCCAGAGAGGGATATGGCCTTCCTCAGCCCGCCATCGGCGACATGGCTCCCGATTTTTTACAGTATGATACGAATAGCAAACCTGTACGCTTATCCGATTTTAAAGGCAAATGGGTGTTACTGGATTTCTGGGGTCCTTTCTGCGTCCCCTGCAGAAAACAAAACCCGCACCTGGGACAGATGTATGAAAAATATAAGGATAAGAACTTTACCATCCTCAGCGTTTCGGTCAATTATGGCGCGGTGACCAGGCAGCAATGGCTGGACGCTATAGCGCACGACAAAATGGTATGGCCTAACGTCACCGACCCTGAAAATCTGGACACCAAAAAACTCACAAAAAATAATATGGCGAGGGTGAAATTCGGAGTGGCAGGGCTGCCCCGCAACTTCCTGATCGATCCATCCGGAAAAATTGTAGCAATGGACCTGCAAGGCGATCCGTTGGAAGAGAAACTCCGTGAAGTGGTGCGCTGATCCCCGCTTATTATCCATGGAAAGCCCGCTCTCAGAGTGGGCTTTTCTTTTTTAATAAAAAGAATTTATTAACTTTTAAATATGCCATTAACAAGGAAAAATACTGCCAAAAAGACCCGAAAAAAAAGGGTTTCCCCACTGGGCACTTTTGTCAAAGGATTTTGTCAGACTGGTCATCATTTCGCTGCTGATCGCTTCGCCGGTGGCTTACTATTTCATGCACCACTGGTTCGCCCTGACAGGCGCCGGGGCTCTGATACTTACCCTACTAACGGTAAGCTATCAATCCATTAAGGCGGCATTAATGAATCCTGTTGAGAGTTTGAGATCAGAATAGGAATCCTTATTTTCGCAGGTTATGGTAAAAATAAAGGTTCCTATTTTCTTCATTCCATTGGTTATCGGGATATTAGTACTCGCCGCTTGCACATCTGCAAAAAACGATACCGGATATTACCAGCTCCAACAAACGATCACTGCGGATTCCGCGAATAAGGCTAAAAACAGCATCCGGGCAATCAGCAATGATCTTTTCACTCCTTTTCAGTATACAGGGGCCAATAAAATAACCATTAATTACCGGCTGTTAGGTCCTGCAAAGACAACCCAAAAAGATAAATACCCCCTGGTGCTGGTATTACACAGTTCCGGTGGTATTGGCACTGACAATACCAGCCAGCTTGGGATATTAGTCAAACTATGGGCGCAGCCTGCTATTCGTGAAAAATATCCGGCCTATATTGTCGCCCCGCAGTTTCCGCTACGCTCGTCCAATTACTCGCCGAACCGGGATAAAAACGTGCTGGTCTCCACACCCGATCCCTGCCTTACAACGGCTCTGCAATTAATTGATTCCCTAAAAAAGGTGCTTCCGGTTAATGAAAGAAAGATCTATGTGATCGGTTTTTCGATGGGTGCATCCGGTACGATCAATTCCCTCGATCTGCGCCCTGACCTGTTTGCCGCAGCCGTATCCATTTCCGGAATTCCTTCGTTTAACCGGACAACTACCCGGCCAAAGACCCCCATATGGCTTATTCACGGCAATGCCGATACGGAAAACCCGATCGACAGCGATTCCCTATTCTACAAAGAATTGCAATCCCTGCACGACCATCATATAAAATTCTGGGAGATAGATAATCTTCAACACGATATTTATTCAGAGCTATATACGAGCGACATTATTCCCGTGTGGCTGTTCAGGCACTAAAAGAGGGGGAAGTAATCGCATGTAATTTACCTTCCCCCTGTTCAGGCTTTGAAAAAATCAGTAGCTTAGTAATAACATCTTGCAAAGAAGACGTATATAATAAATCATAATCTCATCACTATGCTTGCCAAAACACCCTTGTTTGCCCTATCACTATTCCTCCTTTTACTCTGCTGCCAGGCACCCGCACAAAAAACAGACGCCCTCCCCAGGAGCCTTCCCGAACAACAAGGTGTCTCCGCTGCAGGTATTATCAATTTTATTGATGCTACAAAGAAAAGCCGGACGGAATTTCACAGCTTTGTATTTCTCCGTCATGGCAAAGTAGTAGCAGAAGGGTGGTGGAACCCATACCAGTCCGGCCTGAAACATACTCTGTACTCCACCAGTAAAAGCTTTACGGCCGCCGCCATCGGCTTTGCCATAACAGAGCATCGCCTTCATCTGGATGATAAAGTAATCTCCCTTTTCCCCAATGATCTGCCCGACACCGTCAGCCCGAATCTGGCAGAACTGACGGTGAAAGATGTGCTGATGATGTCTGACGGGCAGGATCCTGACCCCACCGGCAAGCTGGTAAAGGACACCAATTGGGCTAGATCGTTTTTAGCATTGCCCATGGTAAACAGACCGGGTACTAAATTCCTGTATAATTCCATGGGTACTTACATGCTTGCTGCTATCGTGCAAAAAGTAACCGGCCAAAAAGTAATTGATTACCTGAAGCCCAGATTATTTGAACCATTAGGTATAACGGGAATGGATTGGGAGATCAGCCCGCAACATATCAATACCGGTGGCTGGGGCCTGAGATTAAAAACAGAGGACATGGCTAAATTCGGGCAGCTCTATCTCCAGAAGGGCAAATGGAATGGAAAGCAACTATTACCGGAAGAATGGGTGGAAGAGGCTACTACCATGAAGATCATGCAGGACCCCAATGCCCCTCCCGCCAAAAAAGATTCCAGCGACTGGCTGCAGGGATATTGCTACCAGATGTGGCGTTGCAGGCATAATGCATTCAGGGCAGACGGCGCTTTCGGTCAGTTCATAATTATGATGCCGGATGAAGACGCTGTAATAGCCATTACCGCAGAGACGCCTGATATGCAGGAGGAGATCAACCTGGTGTGGAACTATCTATTGCCATCTATGCACGAGGGCATATTGCCCGCAGACAAGGATGCAGATGCCCGGCTCCATCAGAAGCTTTCTTCATTAGCCTTACAGCCGCCACCGCCACAGACCTTCACTAAAACTTCTTTAGCTGATATAAACAGTAAGACTTTTATCCTTCAGCCAAATGAAAAGAATATACAGGAGATCTCTTTTGAAATGAAGGATAAACTGTGTCAGGTCACGATAAAAGGCGATACGGCTGTTTACCATTTACATTTGGGAGAAGGTAAATGGACAACCGGAGAAACTACCCGGCCGGGGCCTAACCTCCTGACAGGAGCCAAAGAACATCTCGTTGGCATTCCCGCTGTTAAAACAGCCGGAAGTTATGACTGGAAAGATGACAACACCCTTGAACTGGTATTACGGTATATTGAAAGTCCGCATACCGAAACAATGATCTGTCATTTTGATGGAAAGAATATCTCCATCGATGTGCAGAACAGCTTTGACTACGGCCATAAAAAGGCAGTATTGCAAGGGACAATGCAGCACCAATAAAAAGAGGGGCTCCGCAGAGCCCCTCGGAAAAAATGTATACTGATCTACTTAAAAAGATCCTCTTTCGCATTGACACGCCCTGATATCAATTACAGGAATATACAATATGTGCTTCCGTAAAGGTAATACTGGACTCACCGCTATTCAAAAAGGAGCCAAATGAGCCCGATGGCTCTACGATATGGGTCGGATATTTCGAAAGGTTATAGGTATAGGTTGCCGGCAGGGGATTGTTGATGCTATAATTCCTATCAAGGAACTTCCATACCTTATTCGTTTGATGAAAATTCGTCAGCGTGTCATAGGAGGGGCCGGTCAGGTTGCCGGCGCTGTTGTAAGTATAACTGACAGGCGGAGAAAAACTCGCCTGCGAAGTAATGATCCGGCTGAGCGAATCATAGCTATAATTATAAAATACAATACTCCCGAAACTACCCACCGTCGGCTGGCCGCCTACTACCGTAGGGAAGAAATAAGTAGTGTCAATAGTAATATTGCCGGAACCATTGTAACCATATTTGTGCCAGACTTCCACCACGCTGCTGTCCGTGATCGGAGCACTCGAATACGAACCAATCAGATCCGTTAACCCATTGGAAGCATTATACCGGAACAATAGATCCGGAGAGCCGGTGCCAACAAGCTGCCGGACCCCGCTGACCGGGTTGCCGGCAATATTATACGTGAATACCATCGTGTCATTGGTAGTCGACCATCCATCATTATATGAGAACCGGAATTGATTGATCTGGCAAGGAAGGAGACTACGGCTTATAGTGCCGGAATCCTCTCCGCTTCGGTGATCGAGTAATTTTTGACAACGGGAGAAAAAAAATACAAGGCTAACTAAAAAAAGGGTTTGTGTAAGAACGGCTTGCTGTTTCATAAAAAAAATTTAAGGCTTTTAAAAAGAGGAATTAAAAATATACCTCTTACCTGCACCCTGAATGCAGTTGGCAAGAGAGAGACTCCCATAAACAGGGGATATTCCCATTCATAAAAACATTATTTTGAAAATTTAACAATATGTCATAATTTTAACACTGTTAAATTTTCAGCAAATGAAGAATAAAGAGATCCAGGAACAGCGGATGAGAGGTTACTTTATCCAGGCTACCAAAGATATGTTAAAAGGGGAGGGGCTAAAAAGTATCAGTGTCCGTAGTATTGCCGACAGAGCCGGTTATTCCTACACTACCATGTATAGCTATTTCAAGGATGTCAGTGACCTTATCTTTTTATGCGTGAATGATTTCTATGAAGAATGCAGGCAGCATGTAAAAGACCAGACAAAAAAGCGGGAGAAGGGAATAAAAAGCTTAAAATTCGCCATCAAGGCGTATGCAGACTTCTTCATCCAGTACCCCGGTATTTTCGAGCTGTTCTTTATAGAAAAAGTAGAGAATTTCAAAGACAAAAAGGCCATCATCGATCAGATCAATTTTTCATTGGACAGCATTTGTGAAGAAGAATGGAACTATTGCGTTACCAAAGGGATCATCAGGGCGGAAAACGTTGAATTGATGAAAAGTCAGATCCGGCACATGGTCCTGGGATTATTGCTGCTTTATCTCAATCGGAGAATGCCACCCTCTTACACGGAGTTTGCCAGCCAGCTTAACATGCAACTAAATGCAATAATTGACCCTGCCGTTCCGGAGAAAGGCACGATTACCCCATCGGGTAATCTGGCCGTAAAGAATTCGCTTATTTCAATTAATATAGGGAACAACAAGTGAGAACGCTATCTATCCTTCCTCATCCTTCCATCTCCAGTTGTGTAAGCAACATACTGGTGATTGAAAATTGCCATTTACAGCAAGAGGTGGGACTCCCCCTAATTGCAAATGGTTCTCCCGCCATCATTTTTCAAACCACTGATGCAGGAATAATATCTTATAGAAATGAGAAAGTGACCAACTTACTTCTTATCGGGCAATATATCATCCCAACTGCACTCACGACAACGGGACGATTGACAATTATTGCCTACTTCCTCCACCCGCACATCTTATACCCCCTTTTCGGATTCCACGCAAAGGAACTGACGGATATAAGTATCGATCTAAACCTTACACGGCATGCAAAAGAAATGAATCTGGAAGAACGGCTCCTCAATGAGCCCCATTTGGACAATCGGTTACGACTGCTGAATGACTATGTGTTTAAACTTTATGACGCTGCTTATGCAGATCCGAATAAAGGTATTTCTTTCGCCACCCGGATTATACGGAACAGCAAGGGATTAATAGCCCTTAAAAATATCCAGGACGAACTTAAGATCACCGAACGGACCTTTCAACGGTTGTTTGAGTTCCATGTAGGCGTATCTCCCAGGATGTTCAGCAGGATCTGCCGGTTCCATGACGCCTTTCAACAACTCAATCAGCAACGATTTGACAACCTGAGTGACATTGCCTATGACAATGGCTATACAGACCAAAGCCATTTTATTCGTACCTTCCGGGAATTCACCAGTTATACGCCCAAAGAATACCTGAAGAATTATCACGAATTTTTAGCGCTGAATTCATAATCTCACCCCCTGTCGGGTTGGTACTATTTTCTTTCGCCAGGCGCCCCTAGCTTTGCTATTATTTATAAAAAGTATAATCAAATGAGAAAGTTAATAGTTTCAGCATGGATTAGTCTGGATGGCGTCTTTGATGCAGAGACGATGCCCCAATGGTTCAACCCTTTTGACAGTGTTGACAGGCAAACATATATCAAAGACGGGATCCTGGCAGCCGATGCCATCCTCTTTGGGCGTAAAACATACGAAATGCTGGCGCCATACTGGTCTTCCCTGAAAAATAACGAGATGGGCGTCGCCGCCAAACTGAATAGCGTACCCAAATTTGTTGTCTCCACCACGCTCAAAAAAGCAGACTGGAATAATTCAACGATCATCAAAGACAAGGTCGTAGAAGAGATCACCCGGCTAAAACAACAGCCCGGTAAAGAAATTCAAATAGAAGGGAGCGCTACACTGGTGCAATTCCTCACCAAAGCAGTCCTTATCGACGAATACCGGTTTTTAGTGCATCCCGTGATCGCCGGAAGCGGTCGGCGATTCTTTATAGAGGGGATGCAAACGAAAGGGTTGAAGCTTGTCAAAACCACCACCTTCGATAAAGGCGTCCAGTTGCTTTGCTACCAGCCGGAATAACCCAATAACTGATTGCCCCCGGGCATGGCCCGGGGTATTTATTCATAACTGACTTTCGCCAGATAACTATTGACATGCTTCCCAAAGAAATAGTTTTCCGCTGAATGATTTTTCAGAATGCTGTTGTTAAACCAGAATACGGTAAGGGTATTCACCGGAGCGCTCTTCCCTACATTTCCCCATTCCGGTTTTTTCTTTTCCATCGTGAACTTTTCCGGATCGAGTACGTAATAAAAATTACTATACGCGCCTATCCCGGCCAGTTCATTACCCAAAAGTAATAATTTACCATCCCGGATATGATAAGAAAGCCCGCGGCCTATATCAATAAAGGCCTCGTATGTTTTATCCAAAAAGAACTGATGCAGCAAATGTAGTTGCCGGTCATAGATAGATACAATAGCGCCTTCACTGGTATAACGGGTGGCTGACCCTTGTTGCCCCATGGCCCAGGTATACTCGATCTCATTGCACACAGCCAGCTTGTCGCCGATATAAACGACCCCATCGGGTGTCAGATTCTCCACATCCTTGAAATGTTTGCTTCTCGTTAATTCGGGATCCTGCTTCAATTGTTTGAAATAGTCTTTATCCAGTGTGACCGTTCCATTGGTCAGGGCTCTTCCTCCGGCAAAATCGAAAACAAACAGGGAAAGTAAGGAATGACGGCCTTTATGGTCATAATTTTTAATAGAGAAGGCGAGGAGATCATCTGAGGAGGGATCGAAACGGCCAGTTATGTGTGACCAATAGGTCGAAGGACGATCCTGCGCGAATTCGAGTGGGCCTGACACCTTTTTCTGCAATTGCCCGTCCTGCCCGAATTTTTCAGCGATCAACTGGTCATCCAACTCAGAGATGATCGCGATATCACCCTTTCTGTTAGTATAATTAGATAAAAAGAGCCCGCCGATGGCAGCACTTGATAACTGTTTCAGGGTAGGTTCCAGCTTGTCCGAAAGAAAAAGGGCAGTAAGGGCAGTGGTAGCACCCATCTTTTTCTGCTCTTTCTCACTAAGCGTCCTTCCGGGGTCTCCTGTTAAACCGGTCACCCGGATCAGCAGATAATTGAAATTGCCCCGGTTGTCATTCCCCATCGAACAGTCCAGTTGAATGTCTCCCGGGTTCTGATAAATAAGTTTGTCGGAGAGGATGGTTCTTTTTTTAGCGTCCAGCAATACGGCATGTATTTCCTTATCGACCTTGCTATCCCACGCGTTACTGTAAATGCCAAGGATATTGCCTTTCCATTTTGCGATCCCAAAGACATGCCCCGGAAGAGAGACTTCTTTTTCCACCTGCCCGTTTTGGTTCACAAAGACCAACCCGGATTTCTTTTCGCTGTATTCAAGATTGCCGACACCGGTAGAGTCACTTAGATACAGGATGTTTTTTATCTGCCAGGGCCATTCTTCCGGTTTCTCCTTTTTCTGGGCAAAGCCCTGTTGCAAAAAGAGAGAGAGTAAGAGGAGGGTAAAAAGGTTTTTCATATTTTGTTTTTTGGATATATATGCTGATAAGGTAGCACTGGATGATAACGGGATACCAACCAAAAAATTACATGGACTGACGGCAGTTCATGCAACATATCTTTTGGCGGTGCGTCATTTAGCTATGTTCAGACATTATTTTAAGATTACAGGACGCCGTCTCCTGAAAGATCGCTCCTTCACGTTGCTGAATTGGATGGGCTTGTCCACCGGTCTGGCTTGTACCTTGCTCATTTCATTATGGATCAAGGATGAATTACAGGTGGACCGGTTCAATGAAAATGACAGCCGGCTTTTCCAGGTGATGGAAAACTGGGAGACGCCACAGGGTATTGAAACCACCGGGAATACGCCTGGTTTGTTGGCAGGCACGCTGGCGGCGGACTTTCCGGAAGTGGAATATGCAGTACCGGTTATTCCCGTTGCCTGGTTCGATAAAAAAGGCATTCTACTTTCCGGTGACAATCAGGTAGAAGCCAGTGAGCAGTTTGTCGGCAAAGATTTTTTCCATGTTTTTCCCTACCGGCTGCTGCAGGGAGATAAAGACAATGTGCTGAAAGACCCTCATTCAGTGCTCATCTCCGATCAACTGGCCGGGAAATTGTTCCATACTACGACGGACATCATTGGCAAAACGGTGACCTGGAATCAGAAAGATTTCAGTGGGGTCTACCGGATTTCCGGCATTTTTCAAACACCGCCGGCCAATGCTACAGCCCGGTTTGATATATTGTTTAACTATGATCTGTTCTTTGAGAAAAATCCGAAGCTGACAGACTGGCGAAACAACGATCCCTTCACCTATGTGCTGGTAAAAAAAGGGACCGGCATTTCAGCCTTCAATACCAGGATCGCAGGGCTCATTAAATCCAAAAATGAACAATCAAAACAAACGCTGTTCGTCCAAAAATACGCAGACAGATATCTTCATAACCAATTTGTCAATGGCATCCCCTCGGGAGGAAGGATTGAATATGTCCGGCTGTTCTCCATCATAGCCATTTTTATATTGGTCATTGCCTGCATCAATTTCATGAACCTGTCTACGGCAAAAGCTGCAGGACGAATGAAGGAGGCCGGAATAAAAAAAGTGATGGGTGCAAGCCGGTCCTCCCTGATCGCTCAATACCTGGGAGAATCCCTGCTGATAACTTCTTTGGCAGTATTGACGGCCATCCTGCTGGTTTTTCTTTTGCTCCCCCGGTTTAATGAGATCACCGGTAAACAGTTAAGCCTCCATTTTGATACCGGTACCATGCTATGGATACCGGGCATCACTTTAATTACAGGGATTGTATCCGGTAGCTATCCGGCATTATACCTCTCCGGATTTACACCGGCAGGATCGCTGAAAGGGCAGCTCAAAAATTCTGTCGGCGAACTATTGGTAAGAAAAGGACTCGTTATCTTTCAGTTCACGCTCTCCTGTATATTTATTATATCGGTGGGGGTAATTTACCGGCAAATGCAACTGGTGCAAACCAAAAACCTGGGTTATAACAGGGACCATGTCCTCTACTTTGACAGAGGAGGAATGCTGTCTGATAAGAAGGAGGATTATGCACCGGGTGGAAAATATGAAACAGACCTGGCAGACTTCATCGGACAAGTGAGAAATATCCCAGGTGTTATAAATGCCGCCAATTTCAGGCATAACATTACCAACAGGAACGGAGGCACCAGCGATCTTTCCTGGCCCGGAAAGGATCCCAATCTGAAAATGGATTTTACGGACCTGGCGGTCGGGTATAACTTTATTGAAACGCTCGGTATTACCATGAAAGAGGGGAGGGCCTACTCCGCAGCCTACGGTTCAGAGAGAGCAAAGATCATTTTTAATGAGCTGGCTATAGAACGCATGGGGCTTAAAGACCCCATCGGAAAAGTGGTCCATTTATGGGGAGGGGACCGGGAGATTATCGGAGTGGTGAAGAATTTTAATTTTCAATCCTTGCATGAGAACCTGCGCCCCTGTTTCTTTGATCTTACCGTCAATCAACGGGCCTCGAAGGTCATTGTGCGGATCGCAGCAGGGCAGGAGAGGCAGACCATCGACCGGTTGGAGCAGCTTTATAAAAAAGCCGGTCAGGGACTGGCTTTTGACTACAGGTTCCTGGATGCTGATTACCAGGCGCTCTATTCATCGGAAAGAAGAGTGGCTGCCTTATCAAAATATTTTGCCGGGCTGGCTGTAATTATATCCTGCCTGGGTCTGTTTGGATTGGCCACATTTACCGCCCAGAGAAGACAAAAGGAGATCGGTATCCGCAAAGTGGTGGGGGCAACGGCAGGCAATATCGTTGTTATGCTATCGACCGATTTTATGAAACTGGTCCTGATGGCCGTGTTGATCGCTTTTCCCTTGGCGGGATGGGCCTTAGACCACTGGCTGAACGATTTTGCGTACCGTATCCATATTGGCGCCCCGACATTCCTCCTGGCAGGCAGCCTTACCATACTGCTGACCCTGGTGACCATCAGTTTTCAGGCCCTCCGGGCGGCGACAACCAGCCCGGTAAAAAGTTTAAGAAATGATTAAAAACTATCTCCGGGTTGCTTTCCGCAACCTCCGGCGCAACAAAGGATTTACCGCCATCAATATAGTGGGTCTGGCCATCGGACTCGCGACCTGCCTGCTCATCCTGCTCTATGTATTGGATGAGCTGAGTTATGATCGCTTTAATAAAGACGCAGACCGGATCTATCGTGTGGACGGAGATATCAAATTGGGGGGCAATCATTTTATCACGGCCACTTCACCGGGCCCCATGGGCCCCGCCTTGCGACAGGACTACCCTGAGGTAGAACAGGAGACCCGGTTCCGGGGCCGCGGCGGGTTCCTGGTACGCAAAGGCGCCCAGAATATCAGGGAAGACAGGGTGACCTATGCGGATTCTACCCTGTTCCGCGTATTCACCCTGCCCATGATCGCAGGTGATCCGGCCACCGCCCTGCAGGAACCCCGTACGGTCGTCATCACGGAAAAGATAGCCCGCAAATATTTCAACAGCACGGATATCGTGGGCCGTAGCCTGGTTGTCGATGATACCCGAAATTATAAGATCACGGGCGTGATAAAGGATCTGCCTTCCAATGCACATTTTAACTTTGATTTCTTTATATCCCTGTCCGGGTTGGAAGAAAGCAGGGATCCAATGCAATGGACGAACGATAATTTCACTACGTATATCCTGCTGAAAAAAGGAGCCGACCCCAAAAGAATGGAATCAAGGCTGGGCGATATGGTCGATAAATATATTGGCCCGCTCCAGGGCGCTATCATACATAGCTCTATGAAGGAATTTATCAAAAGAGGGAATTTCATCCGGTACTCCCTGATGCCCCTTACCGATATACACCTGCATAGTAACAAGACAGCAGAACTGGGCCCTAACGGCAGCATAGAATACGTGTATATATTTGCCGCCATCGCGGGGTTCATCCTGTTGATCGCCTGTGTCAATTTCATGAACCTGTCAACGGCGCGTTCTTCCAACCGGGCTACGGAAGTCGGCATCCGAAAGGTGCTGGGCTCTTTGCGTGGTCAGTTGATTTTTCAATTCATTACGGAATCCATCCTGATCAGCTTTATTGCCATGCTGCTGGCCCTGGGGCTTAGCTGGTTATTATTACCCTATTTCAATCAATTGGCAGCCAAGGATATGAGCCTGGGCCTCTTCTCCAGGCCCTGGTTGATCCCCTCGCTGGTTGCGATGGTCATCTTTGTAGGGCTGTTGGCAGGCAGCTACCCGGCTTTTTTCCTCTCGGCCTTCCGGCCCGTTGCGGTATTAAAGGGCGCCATCGCTTCCGGCTTCCGGACGGGCTGGTTACGTAACAGCCTGGTGGTATTCCAGTTCGGCATTTCTATTTTGCTGATCATTGGAACGACGGTCATTTACAGCCAGCTCAGTTATATCCGGAATAAGAAAATAGGATTCGACAGAGAACAGGTGCTGATCATCCGGAATGCTGGTTCCCTCGGCGACCAGACGAAGGCTTTCAGGGAGAATATCCTGGCCCTGGCCGGTGTGAAGGGGGCTACCATGACAGGCTTCCTGCCAACTTCCGATCAATATAACAGCGAGTCTTACTTTCTCAGCCCTGCCATGGACCAGAAAAGCGACATCAATGTGCAGAGCTGGCCGATAGATGATCAGTATATTCCCGTACTGGGTATGGAAATGGCGAAAGGAAGGAATTTCAATAAGGAATTTCCCACGGACTCGCAGGGGGTGGTGATCAATGAAGCGGCGGCACGACTGATAGGCCTCGAAGACCCCATCAATCATAAATTGTATGAAATGCCGCATCCGCAGACTGCAAAACCAAATATCTGGAATATCATTGGCGTCGTGAAGGATTTTAATTTCAGTTCCCTCCGGCAACAGGTGACGCCCCTGGTCCTCTTCCCCGGAGAAGACAACAGCAACATGGCCTTTCGCATTCATAGTAACAATATCCCGGGACTGCTCGCCGAAGTGAAGGAAAAGTGGAGGACGATGGCGCCCACCCAACCGTTCAGCTACTCATTCATGGATGATGATTTCAATGCCCTGTACAAATCGGAGAACCGGATGGGCAGAACGGCCCTTTGCTTTTCTGTGCTGGCCATCTTCATTGCCTGCCTGGGATTATTCGGGCTGGCCGCCTATGCCGCCGAACAACGTACGCGGGAGATCGGTATCCGGAAAGTATTGGGCGCCACCGTTCCCAATATCATTTTACTTTTATGCAGGGATTTCCTGGGATTGGTGGCCATTTCAGCCCTGATCGCCTTTCCCCTTTCGGGCTGGTACATGCATCACTGGCTTCAGGGTTTTGCCTACCGGATCTCGATAGGCTGGCAGATTTTCGGACTGGCTACCCTGCTGATCGTTCTGATCGCTGTGTTCACCGTGAGTTTCCAGGCGATCAAAGCAGCCATTGCCAACCCGGTTAAGAGCTTGCGGACAACGGGGTAAAATGGTTAGATCGGGATTTCTTGTTACTTTAGCGATCCAACCAATTTTCATACTTATGACAGACATTGTTGAAACTATGCAGGAACCCCTCGATCAGGCAGGAAAAAGCTCCATTAATTCCAGAGTAGCCCTTTTCGTAGCCATTACTGCCACCTTTATGGCCCTTTGCAATGTAAAAGATGGCAATATCGTACAGGCCATGTCCCAGGCACAGGCACATTCCATCGATGCCTGGTCCTATTTCCAGGCGAAGAGCACCAAGCAATCCATCGTTGAAAATACGCTGGAAGAGATAAAACTGCAGAACGCTCCGGGCAATACCGACGTCATCAAAAAATATGAGGCCCAGATCGCCCGGTATGAGAAAGAAAAAGCGGTGATAAAGACCCAGGCGGAAGGTTATCAAAAGGAATATGATGAGATCAACCTTTTCGACGACCAGTTCGATATGACGGAAGCATTGCTCACTATTTCCATCGCCATGTTTGGTATCACCTCCCTCACCCAAAAGAGATGGCTGCTCTATTTTGCCGGTGCCGTAAGTCTGATAGGGATTATTTTGGGATTGACGGCTTTTATGAAGATCAGCCTGCATTCGGATCTTGTTTCAAAAATACTGGGATGAACAGCACCACACGAAAGATCATCTTTTTTCTGTTCCTGGCAGGGATTACCGGTTCCACCACGTCTTTCAATACCCGCCCGCCGCAAAAGCACACTCTCCGTACCATCATCATCGATCCGGGCCATGGAGGCTTTGATCCGGGTACCCACGGTCTGTTCTCGAAAGAAAAGGACGTCACCCTGGCCATTTCCCTGAAACTGGGAAAAGCAATAGAAAAGGCTTTCCCGGATATAAAAGTAGTGTTCACCCGTACTACGGATGTTATGCCGGGGAATGCCTCCACCCTGCACGAAGGACTTATTGCCCGGGCGGATCTGGCCAACAAGTCCAAAGGAGACCTCTTCCTTTGCATTCATGCAAACTCCAATAGCCATCCTGCCGGTAGTTACGAGGTCAAAGAAGTAACAGGTTATAAATGGGTCAAAAAAGGGAAAAAGAAAAAAAAGGTTCCTGTGTATAAATCCTACCGGGTCAAAAATACCAAGAAAGGAACTACCACCCTGATATGGAAAGCCATGTGGGGCGATTATAAGGGTTCTGTCATCAACCAGCAGGATATGGGCGAAGAAAATATGGGAGACAGCATCGCTCCTCCGTTTAACATGAACTCCCCGGAGGCCCGGATACGCGCGCAACTGTATGAAAAAAAGTATTTCGCCAACAGCACCTATTTCGCCACCCTGGTCGAAAATGAATTCGTTAAAGCCGGACGTCATAGCGACGGGGTAGCTCAACGGGAAGTAGGCATCTGGGTATTGGAGGCGACCGGTATGCCCAGTGTACTGATCGAGACGGGATTTCTCACCAATGAAGAGGAGGAGAAATATCTCAACAGCAAAGAAGGGCAGAATGAGATCGTTGAAAATATTGTAGATGCCCTGAGAATTTATCAGGATTCGCAGTAGCTCCGCCAGGGACACCGTATAGGTAAACAAAACGTATGCTCATGAAGCAAACTACTACGCTCATTATTGGAGCAAGCATTTCGGGTTTGGCTTCCGCCGCATCTTTGCAAAAACAAAATATTGAATATATTATTATTGAAAAGCAGGATCAGGTGGCCACACCATGGCGTAACCACTACGACCGCCTGCATTTACATACCAGCAAGAGACTTTCAAATTTGCCGTATAAAAAGTTTGGAAAAATAATACCCCGGTATCCAGGTAGGCAACAGGTGGTTGATTACCTGGAAGATTACCAGAAAGAATTTAATATCAATCCGGTGTTCAATACCGAAGCTGTATCTGTAAAAAAAGAAAACGGATATTGGATTACGGCAACAATGAACGGCTTATTCAAATCAAAATACCTGATAATGGCTACGGGTGCTTATGGTAAACCCAAACCCATCGACTTTAAAGGTATCTCAACATTTCCCGGAAGGGTCCTGCACAGTTGCGAATACAAATCAGGCAAAGATTTTAAAGGACAAGACGTGCTGGTAGTAGGCTTTGGCAACTCGGCCTGTGAAATAGCCATTGATTTATACGAAGAGGGCTCAATACCCTCTATGGCGGTTCGCTCCCCCGTAAATGTGATTCCACGGGATGTTCTGGGCGTGCCGGTACTGGAACTAAGCTTATTGATGAGCCCCCTTCCGCCACGGGTAGCCGATGCCATCAGCGCCCCTCTCATGAAGTGGCTAATCGGCGATCTTACCCCACTGGGCCTCCAAAAAATGCCTTACGGCCCGCTGGAAGAGATACGCAGAGATGGGAAAGCTCCGGTACTGGACATCGGCACCCTTCAACATATCCGGGAAGGGCACATAAAAACTTATACCGACATCGATTACATCGACGGCACGACCATTTATTTCAAAGATGGCAAAAAAGGAGTTTTTAATGCCCTTGTCGCCGGTATCGGATACTATCGGGATTATGCTGAAATTGTGGATGTTGATAAGAGCCGTTTCGGGGACTTACAGGTATGCGTAGACAAGCAAAAATATTTCGGCAAAGAGGGGCTGTATTTCTGTGGTTATTGGGTCAGCCCAACAGGTCAGATCCGGGAGATTGCCTTAGACGCACAAAAAATCGCAAGGGATATTGCCGGAAAGGAAAATGCATAAAAAAGAACCTGGTCTGCAACAGGTAACGTCAATTCAGATCCTTCAAGAGACGGTTCAGGCTTCTGAGGGAAATACCCAGGTATTCGGAAAGGTCCTGTTTGGTGAAAGTGATACCCTGGGATTCCAGGGCAGACAGCAATTGGGGTAAAATATGGGACCGGGCATACAGTTGCTGCCTGGCGCCCTTGATAGCTGAATTGACGACACGGGTAGCAAGCAGTTCCATCATGAGGACATTGAAGTCTGGCATGGTCCGGAGGAAATACAGGAACTGGGTGCTGCTCATCGTATAAAGGGAGAGGGGCGTAATGGCCTCTACCGTGGAGATAGCCCGCAGGCTCCTGATGGCCTCAATTTCCCCCAATGCCTCCCCTTCTCCTAAGAACTCAAGAATATAGTCCTTTTCATTCTCTTCCGTAATATAACATTTGACAACGCCGGATTTAATGACATAGACACTCCGGCTCTTCTCATCCTGGTGGATAAGCTTTTGCCCTGCCGGGAGATTACGCAACGTAATGGCGTTCTTTGAACCTGTTGTTTCCGATAGTTCCTCCATTAAATGAAGGAGTTGTAGATTTTTCCTGATCATACCTGTAAACGGGACAAATGTCCTGAAAAATCAGTAAAAGCCGGTTACTTTTGGGCCTTATCATTTAATCGCATGAAATATCTTATAGGTTTAGCGCTTTTGTTATGTTCGGGTTTCAGAAAAGATAACGCGGGAACGACCCGTATAGAGGATTGGCCCAAGGTAGAGTTGCATCTCCACCTGGATTGTTCTCTCAGTTATGAAGTGGTAAGGAAATTAGCCCCAACCGTCGGCCCGGAGGAATACCGGAATAAGTTCACGGCGCCTGTAAAATGCACGAATCTGGCAGATTATATAACAAGGGCCGACCGGGAGATCGATCTGATGCAAACGGAGGAGCAACTGCGATTGGTCACCCTGGACCTCTTCGACCAGTTGCAGAAGGATCATGTGATCTATGCCGAAGTCCGGTTCGCACCACTCCAGCATTTGCAAAAAGGGCTTAGCCCACAGCAGGTGGTTGCTGCGGTCAACAATGCCGTCGCCGAGGGTATGAAAAAGACCGGCATCCGGATGGGTATCCTCCTCTGTACATTGAGGCACTATTCTGCGGCGCAAAGCATGGAGACGGTGAAACTGGCAGAGCAGTTCAAAAATACTCATATCGTCGGATTTGACATCGCTGCGGACGAGGCGGGCTATCCCATAGACAACCATATTGCTGCCTTCCGGTATGCCCGGGAAAAGGGCATTCCCTGTACCGCCCATGCCGGAGAGGCGAAGGGGGCGCCCAGCGTCAGGGAAACACTGGATAATTTTCACCCAAGCCGCATCGGACACGGAGTAAGGAGCATCGAAGACCCGGCCTTAATTCAGCTTCTGAAGGAACAACATATCCATCTGGAAGTTTGCCCAACCAGTAATCTGCAAACCAATATCTATGACCGGATAGCCGATCATCCCATTGACAGGTTATACAGATCAGGGATATCGCTGGGCATTAATACGGATGGACGCACCATATCCAATACTACGCTGAATAAGGAATATCATCTGGTTGAACAAAATTTTCACTGGACCAGGACGGATTTCCTGACCTGTAACCTGGAAGCCATTGAGCATGCTTTTACCAGCGAAGAGAACAAAAAGGAACTAAAAGAAATGGTGATACGGGGCTATGCCATTTTTTGATGCTGGTTCATAAAAAAATAATTTCTATATAACTGACCAGATGATTATATTTAGAGCGCATTTACCATTTAACCCCTATACATCATGCCGGTCATGGATATACCCCGCCTTTTTTTAAAATTCCTATTTTGCTGCATCGCAATCATATTACCGGGCTTCCGGTCACAGGCGCAAATAAATA
>Ga0307511_10000663_pt1 | contig 36658 bp, 41 predicted proteins | sample 13_EM_MG_FD_200266 | JGI IMG/M metagenome (GOLD analysis project Ga0307511, IMG submission 200266) | Populus trichocarpa ectomycorrhiza microbial communities from riparian zone in the Pacific Northwest, United States - 13_EM | ecosystem: Host-associated > Plants > Roots > Unclassified | place... | reverse complement strand
AAAAAACAGTACCATTTCTAAGGCGCTTCAAAGCCGACTGGGCAACCGAAGCCTATCTCCGCCGCTCACTGAGGAACAGAAAGGGTCACCTGAAGAGAAAGGGTGCAAAGATTAGGATCACTGATCCCGGTTCAGACGACGGTGAAGGAGGTGGTTCGGGCCAGATAGACGGTGAATAGGATTTACACACGTTCATGTATATAGTACCTAAAATACGAACCAATTCCATCTGGATACTGGCGTGAACGGGACCGTGCAGCGCTGGGGGTATCTCGCATGTAAAGCCATTATTTCCAGTCACTATGCGACTTAAAATCATCACCGGGAGCGTCTGAAATGCGACACGGATCGACTTAGATTAATACACAACCAGCGTGCATGAAAATGAGTCGTTGGGCTGCTTTCCATACATCAAACGACTGAGAAGCACCCCCCTTTCGTCTTAAAAACCGTCTGAAATTCAGACGCGGCGATTCTCACAGTGCAAAGTTAGCACCGGTTCCTCAGAGTTTATCTGGTGGCACGAGCCCATCCCATTCGGCTGCCGCTTCCCCAAGGCGTATCACAACTTCCTTCACATCTGGCCGGAGCTCCCTGGCGTCCCAGCAACGTTCGGTGAAAGTCCATAGCGAATCGGAAAACCCGATGGCTGAGGCGTTCTCTGGTTTACTTGGTCGCATTTCACATCCACGCAATACGTGGTATGCCACCTCTATATCATACACACCAGGGAATGGGATCCTACCCGTAAGGACCTGAAGAAGGTATGCATGAGAACGGCTGATACTCGTAATCCTGTTCGCAAACCTGGAGGATGACCGATCCGAATGCGTAGATGTCCCCCCGCCGCGTGGGCTGAGCTTTCTTATCACCACGCATCATTAGTTCTGGAGCCGTGAACTGCGTCATGCCGCCCATCAATGAGATATCCTGTGAAAACTCCCTGGGGGGGTTGAGGGCTGTGGCAATAAAATCGAAGTCTGAAAGGCAGGGGCGGGGAGAGGGTTCGTTGGACATGAGGATGTTCGCCTGTTAGGTGTCAAAAGGGGTACTGTTTGTGAAACGGAGAGACACTGACCCCTCGGAGGTTTCCATGTGCAAGGCCGACACCATGCAGATACTCCAGACCCTGGGACGCCCCATGCAACTATCATCCCATTTCAACAGACAGAGTGGGAGAGGAAGTGAAGTCACGCACTAGTTCCAGTCTGTTAACGTGATTCTTTCTGGCGAACTGCATGATGTTCCCGTGTCCCATCCACTTTGACACGGTGGCGAGTTGGCGTTCCACCATGTCTACCTGAACTCCAACAAATTCCAAGATGTTCGGGTGGGATAGCACGCTCCAGAGGACGACTTCCTTGCAAAATCGCTGGGGCGGGGTGCTTGGGATAACGCCGCGAGTGGGGACTAGAATATCGTTGATGCTCACCTTTCTTATCTTCTCGAGGTCCCTCGGCGATCCGAATCTAGCGGTCTTCACAGCGACAGAGTGTCCCTTGTACGTTCCGGCACCGACACTTCCATCAAAAAAGGTGAGTAGCTCATCCGAAACTTCAATTTTTTCTTTTATCATCATGCGATCTGGCAGCCGTCCATGGCGCTGAGCGAGTCTTCTCAACAAGGAGAAGAAATCATGCTTCTCTGCGGGCCTGAGGTTGGGTTCAACGATCCCCTGACAAACCTTCTGAGGGGGTGAATGTGGTAAATGTAAATCAAAACTTACGCGGTCCAAAATATTGATACATCGTTTGGCCTCCTCACGCCCCAAACTCAAGATGAAATCTCTGTCTGCCCTATCGGATAAAATCTCGCTCAAGGCCAGAACAACCTCGGGGTTGTTGGTTGTGCTAGCGACGCTGTTCCATAGTTGGAAGAATCTTTCAGCCATGGGTTCTTGGGGAGGGGTTAGGTGAGCGAAAGTGCGTGGTAGGGAGGGACAAGAGATGGGTCGCGGGAAAGCGACAGGGGGTCCTGTGCTCATGCCCCGGGAACGCTAAGATGGTGCCAGACATTCCCAATTTGGACGGTGTCGGTCAGGCTCGTGAACCCATTCCTCACTGGCCGTCCACTCGAAACCGGCAGCCGATTGTCCATGTCCACGGAACTACTGTCGGACGTCCGGGCTTGGAGCATTGTGGATGAGATCAACCGCTATCTGCGTTTTTTGAACGTGATTCTATGGTGTTTTCCTTCGATTTCACGTCCTTCGTATAGTCTGTCATTAGTCGAGGCAAAGCGCCTCTCCTTGTGGTGGCTATAATCCCAACATTTTCCTTCGTTCGGAAGGTTAACTACAATATTGTGACCCTTTCTGGCATTCCTGAAGAGCATCTACTTGGGGACGGTTGACCACCTCTGTCGTCACACTGAAGCATCTCCCAAAGCAAGCAAGGTTTCCGCCGACAGCGGTCGGTGTTCGAAGACCATCCCGGCGGCAGTGGACGTGGTTGGGCCGCCGTACAGTATGTCATAGTGGATCTTCGTCACGGAGACGTTGTCTTCGAGAATTAGTTTGCAGCATGCTCCGAAAACGTAAGGCGAAGCAAAGTTCTTCTCGGGCTCAGAGCGATTTCCCGGCAACGGTCCCGTGGGGACCACGCAATGGGGGTTCTTGGTAGCTGCGTCAGCTTGCTTGAGTAGTCTTGTTAAACTGTCAGACGATAGCTTGTCGAGATCAGCCTCGACCGACTCCTCATAGGTGGTTGGCGAGTGCGAACAGATCCCCGGGAGATGTGCGGTGATTAGAGTAGAGGTTCCATAGTTCTTCTCGTTCTCCGGAGGGGTTCGTTGGCGACGGCGGCTGTGAAAACATAAGTATTGTGGATTCCCAGGGGTGAGTTGACCTACGCCTGTAGCACCTCATAGAAAGATCACGGTTTCACGTGGAGGAATTGTTTTGGGACGGAGTTGGCCCACGTCTTGTGTGCGGAATGAGGGGACACCGTTTGGACGAAGGAGCAGTCATTTCCGACGATCAGGTTGAATGGGGTTGGACGCTTTCACGTCCTTTCCTCACCTTTCATCGTCCCCTGTCGTCCGCGAGAGCAGAATGGCATCCCACAGACGACCCCGGTTCCAGTTCCATCTCCCATACTCACTGCGTGCTTCTCAGCGCTTGCTATTCGCCTTGCTCTTGTCAGCGCCTTCACTCACCGTTCTGTGACTGTTGCGGTCAATCAAATGGTTTTTCATCACGGTCACTTCCATCATATCGATACAACTCCTCTACTGTCTGGTGGCCAGTGGCTATGGTAGACTAATCCATCTCCGGCGGAATTACGATGCCCAGGAAGGACCACAGCCCCACCCTCTTCAGGCTCACCAAATTCCAGCACCATCTCTACGCTCTTGATTTCGCTGACCTACGCTGTGTGGAGGGCAGCGGATATTGAGGCGCAAACTTCGGCTGGTGGCCCTCTTGTACAACGGATAGAAATATTCCCGGCCTTACGGACAGTCACTTAGTCACCCACTTTGTTTGCACTTCACTACCTTGTATTCACTTCGCTATAACCGCGCCTTGTGCATTCACCTTTTGTTTCAACATAGAAACCCGCTCACCTTGTCTTCACTATTATTCTTCGTTCAATATAAGATGTAGCTAGATTACTCGACATCCCTCAGTGTTTGCTCTTTTTCTTCGCGCACTGAGGTCAGTTCTTTTTGTTTCTCTCACACACGATATTCGTACTTACACTCGAATAGCTCGCTTTTCCTGCTGTCTAGGTAAATACAAATAAAGTGTTCGCTGTTTTCCTTCGTGCACTGAGCTCGCTGTCTAGCACGCTCTTTTCACGCGTATTCCGGCTCAACATGTGGTTGCTGCGATCAGCTGGAAGGTTTTGGACCAAGGTCACTTCCGCCATATGGATACAAATCCGGATCCTCTACGATCTAATAGTCGGGGGCTGTGGTAGGTTAATCTATCTTCTTGGCCAATGAACCGGAGATTTATGATATTCAACCGGACAGTGAGACAACTCCGTGGTCGGAACGGGGCCCCCTACTTCCCTCCGGTCAACCTCCAGCAACTGTGCGACTCATACCACAGCGAAGGAGAGATGAACCTACCCCGGGAGCTCATCAACAAGATCCTGCGTTACAATGACGACCTCCGGACACTCAAAAACTGCTCGTTAACATCTAGGGCCTTCTACTCAGCCGCTCGACCCTTGATCCACAGGCGAATGGCACTTGGGATGAAATCAGCCACGCGTAGTGCGTGGCCGGAGCTGCTTTCCTATGAGGACTACTTGGGCCAAGCCGATGTGCTCCACGCACGTCACCTCTCGATGGCCGAGGAACGTGGCCTCCTGCGCTATGGCTATGTACGGGAAGTGGACCTTGAACTCGGCATCAGCAACCCCGAAAACGTTCTCCAGTTTCAGCAACTCCGGACCCTCGAGACTGTTCACACGTTGACGATCGACCGACTGGACCTGCAAAAGTTTCTACCGATCTTTGATCATACCTTCTCCCAGTTTGTTCCAACCCTGCGGTCTCTCAGTCTCAAAAACACACGCAGCGATAATACCCACCAACTTGCTGAGTTCATCTGCCAGTTCCCACATCTGGACGACTTGACGTTGAACAACCCGTCTGGTTCAGATGGCATGCCGCTCGCCGACTCTCCTCCAGGATCAGAATGGCCGCGACCACAGCAACCTTTACCGCTTAGAGGTCACTTGGAACTCATTGGAATGGGGCCCCTCGTTCAGTGTTTGTTGGATCTTCCCGGTGGCATCCGTTTTCATTCGATCGAGGTTAGATGTCATATAAAAGAGCTAGCAAAACTTCTGGTGGCGTGTTCGTCCACACTTGAAGTTCTCAGTATTAAGTGTTTCGAAGGCTGTAAGTGCAGCACTTTCAACTCACATGTCAGTCCACTGAAGAGTCACCGATTGCTGGTTAGCTTTTCCCCCGGAGATGAGGCTTCGGGACTGTTCCGTCGATTGGCGGTTCGGGGACAGGCTCAGTGTCAACCTGGGATGCAACGAGATCCTGAGACAGTTCGAGTTTGTCGCGGACTTTGTAGAGCTTGACATGCTCCCTCCTTTTCTTCACGAGGCTCTCACGTCTATTTCATCGCCTTACTTTTCGGAATTCCTCCTCCGGTTGGATCAGGGGTTGTCCAAATCCAACGTCGACGGAGGCACCAATAGTCAGAACGTGTGGGGCACTGGATGGGATGCGATTGACGAGGACCTGTGTGCGCACGCTGCTGGAAGGGATGACTTTCGGTTCGAGGTCGAGATTGTGAAAGGGTTATCAACAGTGCGTACTGTCGAGAAGCATTTTCCGAAGATGAAGTCGAAGGGTTTGCTGTCCATCACGAGGCGACGGCCCAGGTGGTGACAACTGCCCGAGCTTGTTACTTTTCTTTCTTTCACCTGCATTCTATATCCCGCAGCGACTACAGTACATGATACAGACTAGATCTGCATCGCTTCACCTTGTTCGAATAACTTCTAGTTCCACTCCCCTCAATGACAAATTTGGGTCGAAAGTATTGATGGTGTGTTGACGATGGAGGTCTGCAAACACCTGCCGATGATGACCAGGTCTAATATGGTGAGGTGATTAACCTCGGGTGACGATTTAGGTTTCGAGGAACCAGAATCCACTAAGGGCGGAATCGAAAAGTCAAAACTGCTGTAGAATACCTATATGTATATTTGTATATAATATACGAGAGGGTATCGTCTCACATAGAACATCTGGAACCTAATGGCCAGGCATCAGGGGCTACCTGGGATTCTCGAAACGTGCTCGGAAGAAAAGGTGGTCGCACATAGCCGTGGGTCACACACAAACTGCCGGGGTCACCTTCGACACATGGGTTTCGCTCCTTCAGGTATTCAGGTACCGACGGATGTATTTACGACGCTAGCAGTAGGATATCTACTACAACGCTCCGACGATAACTGCGGTTATGGAAGGATAGTGATGATAAGGTCGTGGTTCAACAGAATGTAACAACTTCAGAAAACAGTGAATATCAAGGGTGATGAGCCGGAAAGCATGGACCGCGCACGCATACGTACGCGTAAGTAATCTTACAAGTTTCCTCCAGCCTACTAAGTGGCACCCTCTGACTCGCTTGTCCCACTGAGAGCAGTATGAGATCGGGGCTGAGATTTTTGTCTCATATCATCACGAGCTCGAGAGCGCAGGAACCTCGGACGTCGAATCGGATTTGACTAGCAGGTAGCTGAACCCGGGCCCCGTTCCCCGAACCATGGGAGGCCTGCCTCCAACTGAAGACGCTGAGGACAATAAAACACTACTACCATATGAAGGAACTGCCAAGCACATCGGTTCTGAGCTGGAAATGGATTTTGCGCCGTCGGTGGTTTGTTGTGGTTATTGCGATTTTCATAAAAGCTAACGGGGGAGGCAGGAGATTTTCCGCCGTTTTTTATTCGAGCGGTGCCGGTGACTTGCACGTGCAAACTTGGATGGTGACGATCAGGTTGAACTTGAACAAACTCGAACGAGGTTGGATGCCTTGACGCCCTTTCCTCACCTCCCATCGCTCCCTATCGTCCATAAGAGCAGAATGGCACTCCCGAGACGCAGGCGACCCTGGTTCCGGTTCCACCTCCCGTACCCGCTGCATGCTCCTCAGACCTTGCTGTTTGCTTGTCTCTTGTTGGTGGCAGGACGCATCGGCCTGTGGTTGCCGCGGTCGACCGGAGGGTTTTGGACCGAGGTCACTTTTGTCCTATGGATACGATTCCTCTACGATGTGATAGCCGGGGGGTATGGTAGGCTAATCTATTTTCTTGGCCAGTGAACCGGAGATTTACGTTATTCAACCGGACAGTGAGGCAACTCCGTGGTTGGTACGCAGCCACCTACTCCCCTCCGGTCAACCTCCAGCAACTGTGCGACTCATACCACGGCAAAGGAGAGATGGACCTACCCCGGGAACTCATCAACAAGATCATGCGCTACATTGGCGACCTCCAGACGCTCAAAAACTGCTCGTTGACATCTAGGGCCTTCTACTCAGCCGCTCGACCCTTGATCCACAGGCGACTGAAACTGGGGATCGAATCGGCCGCCCGTGGTGTGCCACCTGAGGAACCGCTCCACGACGACCCCCTCCACCAAGCCGAGGTGTTCCAAGCGCGTTATCTCTCAGCGGCCGAGGAACGTGGCCTCCTGCGCTATGGCTACGTGCGAGAATTGGATCTCGACCTCGGCATCGGCAACCCTGAGATCATTCTCCAGTTTCAGCAACTCCGGGCTCTCGAGACTGTTCACACGTTGAGGATCGACCGGCTGGACCTGCAAAAGTTTCTGCCTATCTTCGATCGTACCTTCTCCCAGTTTGTTCCGACCTTGCGGTCGCTCAGTCTCAGGTACACGAGCTGCGAGAGTGTCCACCAACTTGCTGAGTTCATCTGCCGGTTCCCACATCTGGACGACTTGGCGTTGACCAACCCGTATGGTCCGGATGGCTGGCCGCTCGCCGACTCTCCGCCAGGATCGGAAAGGCCGCGATCACAGCAGCCTCTACCGCTTAGAGGTCACTTGGCTCTCACTGGAAAGGACCTCGTTCAATGTCTGTTGGATCTTCCCGGTGGCATCCGCTTTCATTCGATCGAGATTGGTAGTGATAAGGATCTGGAAAAACTTCTGGTGGCGTGTTCGTCCACACTTGAAGTTCTCAGTATTCATTGTCTCGAAGGCTGTAAGTGCAGTACTCTCAACGCGCACGTCAATCCACTGAATTGTCACCGGTCGCTGGTCAGTTCTTCCCTCAGAGATGAGGCTTCGGGACCATTCCATCGACCGACAATCCGAGAGGCTCAGTGTCAATCTGGGATCCAACGAGATCCTCAGACGGTTCGAGTTTGTTGTGGACTTTGTAGAGCTTGACATGCTCCCTCCTTTTCTTCACGAGGCTCTCACGTCTATTTCGTCGCCCCACTTTTCGGAATTCTCCCTCCGGTTAGATGAGGGATCGTTCAAATCCAATCTCGACGGAGCCGCCAATGGTCGCAGAGTGTGGGGCACCGGATGGGAGGCGATAGACGAGGACCTGTGCGCGCACGCTGCTGGAAGGGATGACTTTCGGTTCGAGGTCGAGATTGTGAAAGGGCAATCTACAGTGGCTGCCGTCAAGAAGCATTTTCCGAAGATGAACTCAAAGGGTTTGTTGTCGATCACGAGGCAACAGCCCAGGTGGTGACAACCGTTCGAGCTTGTTTCTTTTCTTTTATTCACATTTTACGTCCCGCGACAGCCACCTGGTACAAACTAATATAAGGCGCGGTCGCCGCTTCACCTTGTTCGAACAACTCTTTGTTCTAGTCTGTTAAATGACGAGCTTCGGGTTGAAAGTTCCGATACTGTACGCGTGTGAGTTGAAGAGAAGGGAAGGAAGAGTCCAAGATGCTGCAGAATATATCAAGAGGGCACTGTCGCACACAGAACACCTAGAAGTTACGTGGGGTTCTCGGGACGTGCTTGGAAAAGGGGTCGCACATAGCAGCGGATCGCGTACAAATAATCGGGCACCATTTCGTCCCACATTGCGGGAAAGCTGTTCCCACCAGTAGCTCTCAACGTCGTCTCCGGCGCAGGGGGTTTGTCCCTTCAGGTTTGAACGGGTGTATCTACGACGCTAGTAGTAGGATATCTACTATAATACTCCGACGATAACCAATAACTGCAACTATGGGAGGACAGTAATGATAAAGTCGTGGTTTAACAGGGTAACAACTTCAGAGAGCGGGCAGTGGAGAGACGAGGGGGGCATAAAAGTCATATGGCGAAACGAATGTGGGAGGAGACAGCAAGAATCATAGGCAGAGCAAATCATAAACCATATCGCACGAAGAGTGGGGGTTGTCGGGGACGGAAACTATAACAGGGGACGCAGCAAAGTGTGCGTAAAGGGAAGAAGGAATGGGAGTGGGGATCTGTGATCGATGAAGAGTGTCCGGAATGTGGGGGGTCGTTATCGTATGTGATGGATTTGTACAGTGAACCAAAGCAGCAGAGCGAGGGGAAAAAGGAGGGCAGAGGGTAAACGATACACAAACATTGCGGAAAGCGATGACGGTAGAGCGGAAAACGACAAGTGGGAGTATAAGATGAAGAAATGAAAGTGGTAGAGACGGTGTAGGGTGCCGCTCCTAGAAAATCGATCAAAAATCCCGACTCCGCGTTGCAGAAGCCAACGAGAGACAGGAAAAGAGAGTGGTGGGGTGTAGGAAGCCAAGGGGGGTAGGGGTGATATCGGGGTATCCGTGCGATAATGGTATGTGATTGCATATGCGTGTGTCGTTAAAGGGAAGACGGGGATCATGTTGGCCATCCTTGAACGATCCTTGCCGCGTTTCCACTAAGTCGTCCAACCAAATCCCAGAACGCGCTCGTGCCATCAGTGGAGAAGCCTTCTCCACTCACTTGCATGCTATTGAAACTCGTCCAAGCCGCACGGTCGTAGTAGGTCGGGCCACCGGGGATATGGTATTGGGGACCACCCAAGTGCGCCATCACTACGAAGGCGACGGCAGAGGCACCAGCGCAGAGTATCATATTCGTCAACACGCCAGGGCCACCACCCTCACCACCGTAGATGTACGTGTTGTAGATGTTGTAGAACCTTCCTTTCCTCGACGAGGAGGAAGTGCTGGACGATGTGGACGATGTGGAGGGTCTCGGGCGGCCTGACTTGGGAGAGTCTTCCAATATCTTGTCGATGATCGAACACCCAACACCGAGCTCGGCTTTCAGGGCTGTCCACTCTTCCGAAGCGTCATCGGAGACACCGATTCTCCTGAGCACTTCGTTCGGCCAGGTTGAGCCAGGGTGGAAGTCTTTGACAGCCTCGGCGATGCGGAAGTCGAGTTCACTCCGGTCGTACGCGGGGGGTAGGTCGTGTGGACGTAACTGCTCAACGGAGGGCTTGGGTGTGGGAGGAAGTAGCGTGGATGAGGATGAGGCCATGCTCTCCTCGCCCTCAGCTTGACCACTGGAAGAAGCCTCATCGACGTCGGTTTCGTCGGTTTCGACCTCCATCTCGACGAGGATCCTCAGCGGAGGGGAGGGTACAGCGTCTGTTTGGATCGAAATGGACGAGATGGGAGCCTCCTCCGTTTGAACGGAGAAAGAGGCCATGATGGGCTTGGGCTCAGGGAGAGTTTGGATCTCGGCATCTGAAGCGGACAGCTCGTGTTGAACCTCAGCGTCAGCGTACTCCCTTTCAACAGTCAGTGTCGGGATCGGCATGCGTCCGTGCATCTTCTGCAACCACGAGCAATCAGCATGTATTCGCTTAGGAAAAGCATGGAGGGTACCCGTTTCCTAGTCTTTGTGATAACAGTCTGGATAAACTCGTCATCGTCGCTCTCCTGATTGATGGTTTCATCGACGATCGTCTCGTCTTCCGAGTCTTCCTCTTGTTGAACGCGTCTCGGGGGAGCAACGTTAGGATCGATGCCAGCTCTGACCATCTCAGCGCCGAGGGTCCTCCCGACGCTCGTAGCGTTCCCGACCGCGCCGTCCTTCGATTGCTCCAGCGCATTTGCAGCATTAGTCCTCATCTCGTCCATCTCGAATCTCAGACGGTCGATCGTCTCCTTCAGCAACAAATTCTCTGCCTTTTGATCATCCAGGCTGCTATACGCTTGTTGAGCCAGTTCAAGATCCGCGCTGAGCTGATTGATCCGATCTTCGAGAATTTGCTGCTCCTTGTTCCATTTGTCCGTTTCAACAGCGTGGAGGGCGGCGGCATCAGCGTACTCTTTGACTTCCATATCCCGACGACGGAGGCTGAGGCGGTATCGTTCGGATTCGGTGCATTGTTCCTGGTATTGCTTTTGAAGGCTCTGGTATGATGCGCGGGAATTTTCAAGGCCTTTCTGGAGTTTGTGTATTTCTGCCTCAAGAGCCGAAATCTGGTTCTGGTTTTGTTTCTGCGGGAGAGCGACGTGTTAACCCAGGGGGAGGTGCCGAGCACAGCTAAGGGGAGGGGGGACACAAACCTCCTTAGACTTTAATTCCTTCTCTTCTTTTCTTGCCGCAATCAACTCAGCTTTCAGTTCCTCCAACTTCTCCTGTGCTTCCTCCAGCTCCAGTTCCAGATCGTTGACCTTGCGGTTCAGACCCTTCTCTGTGTCGGAGAGCTTCTTGCGGAGCTCATCGATTGTCTTATTCAAGACATCGACACGTTCCTGAGAATCCATGGAAGCGTTTGACGGGGCCGCAGACCGATCGTACATGAGAATATTCTGGACCTCGTCATCAGAGCCGGAGTCGTCGTCGTGCTTGGGCATAGGAAGGGAGCTGATAGAAGCCAGGAACGACATATCGTCTAGGGAACTGTCAGCAGAGCCAGGTTGTGAGATCGTGAGGTCTTCGCCATCGTCAAAGCTATCAGAGGCATAGAGAGAGGCAATGTTATGGGGGTATGACTGAGAGCGGGAATGCGGTCGCTGTCCTAGAGGAGGTGAATTGAGGGGGGTATGCGATGTCGTTGGAGACGCAGGGTTAGATGTACGACTTTGACTGCTCCTTCGTCGACCCCACGCGGGGGTGTTCGGCCCAGACTGGGTGAATGCCGCGTCAGGAGAAGGTTGAGAGTACTACTTCGCTACCACTCACCTCAGAATCACTTCCGCCGCGTCCAGCATCGCTCTTCCGTCGCGAAGCAGGCGCGGGGCGTTTGGTCCAACTGGAAGGAGCGTTGTTGACCAATGGGGTAGATCGCTGACGTTTGGACGTGTCAAAAACCGAGTCGCGTAAGTTAGGGGTCTTTGGTGGCAAAGGGGGTCCAGTAGAGGGTGGCCGACTGGGTGGCCGGTAAACTGAGGTGCCTATGGAGCTGGAACTGGAGGAACGAGACGTGGCCTGGTATTCGACGTCACGACGTCTCCCCCTATGCGGCGAGTCGGATTCGCTACCTTCGTCGGAGCTGAGAGCACTTTCTGGGGCCTTATCTCCAGACGCCGTTCGGAAAGCGATGAATTCGACGAGGACCTTGGTTGTGGCTTCGAGTCCGGGACTCTCTCGGATGAACTGGAGGAACATTCCTTCCTCCTCCTTCGACAGAAGTTCGATGTTGTCATGAGCAGTGCGATAGGAGGTCAAGATGTCGACGAGGGCCTCGGCTGGGACGACTGGTTCTCCTTCGTCGTTCACGTGGGAGCGGGGGTGATTTGCGACCAGGTCGTGGAGGTCGCTCTCGATGTCGGCTATCGAGAGCCGGTTCCTGCCATAGATTGGCATAGTTGTAGGAAAACAGAGGGGTGCGTATGGTCGTGGTGGTGGTGGTTGGAGGGGAAGGTGAGGGAGGGTAGCTCGGGCCGTGGTGTATTGAAGGGAAGACAGGTGGTGGTCAGCCACCTTAGACGATCGACACGGCTTCCGGAAACGGCCAACAAAGCCCAAGAGTCACACAATGTCCATCCCCCAGTCAGACGTCTCACGACCTTCGGCTCTCCCAACAGCCCCGCTGCTACAGTCGCGAACATCGGCCGCGGCACGTCTAGCCCAATCCCAGGCTCAAAATTCGGCTCAATACCTGGATGACATCGAAGAGGAATGGAATAAGAAAGTAGATACGGAAATCGAAACCCTCGTCGACGGAATGGTCGATATCGTCTCTCTAGCCTCTGTGAGTTGTCCGAATACATCGAACTTCGCTGTGTGAGAGGTTAACGGCGCGAGAGATTCGGGATAAGGACAAGTTCCGGATGGCACAGGAGGCGTTCCAAACTCAATGTCGGGCAGAGTCGATGGTACGTGAATCGTCTTGCAGGTTGACCGTGTTCAGCTGGAAATTTCACGAAACGGAGCAGATTAAGGCATCTCATTCATTGTTATCTATCACCCATTCCATGAAGCTCTTGCTTCTTCTGTCCGACGAGTCGCAAATCGCAAGTCGGAGGGACGCAGAACTCAAGGCCGTCCAGGCGGAGAAACAGGAGACGATTAAAAAGGTAGCTCATCTATTGGACCAGCTGCTTGGTCGCTCTAGCGCGGCCACTGCAGACGATGCGATGGATGTGTGAGGTCGTTCGCCCTTCCGGTTCCCTGTTCCATGGTAGAATAAGCACCTCCGCTCTCCGAATGCAAGATGTAAGCATTTACTCACCAGTGATATTACATACCAATAATACAAGATCACAACTGTCCACCACACGACACCCTAACTACTCTTCTTGAAGTACGGGCTGTTCACGACGGCTGACTGTGACATGGCAAAGACGGAATCGCCCACGCTCAGGAAGCTGTCGACTACTGAACGCACTGTGGGGTGGGTGATGGCAGCGGTGTCTGGTCTGGAAGATGTTCGAATCAAGCTGGAATGCGACATCGGGAACTACGGGAACTCACGTGAACCCAGTCGAACGTTTGATTCCTGCGAGAACAGTAGAAACAAAGACCGCGTCCGCGGCGTAGTGAACTAGGCGACCAAGAACCATGAAGTGTAGACTTGGGGAGGGTAGAAAGGATGCAGGAGTTCGGCAGCACGACCGAAGTGGACGTCACTCCTCCGAGTCCCGTCGGCAAGCTTTGTGGTGTTGTTTATGGTAACTGTTTCTCACGAATGCTCCTCCTCTCGCCGTTGGAGCCTTTGATCGTCGGACTCCCCTGGTTCTCGAGGTCACTGGGGGTAACGGTCGCCGACTAGTGGGATGGAATAGTCCCAACAGGTTCTGTGCGGTACCCGCCCCGAAACCCCCCCTGAGTGCCCCAATGGCGGTTCCCACCTCAACCCCAACCTCCCGCCCTATATGTTCTCACTCAGAAAAATAACAAAATAGTTGAGATACAGTTGGACACCATCGAATAATTCAGGATCCGTCATTTGAGTTTCACAGCCCTTAATGGTCGCGAAAAAGGAAAGTAGGCGGCCCTAGGGAGACTAGGAACAAAGGAGCCGTGACCCTTCCAGGACTGTGGTCGAAGGTTCTCGAAGGATTCCAATGCGCCTGCCGAACCGGGGTCCTGGAAAAGAAGCCGTCCCGATTGCCATATCGGGTAAGTGGTGTCCAGGGTCCCCAAGAGATAAATACCGCCCACCTCAGATTGGTTTTCGACGTCCGTTTTCATCCCCTCCTCCCTGCTCTCATCCTTGCTCCTCTCACTAAAATGTGTGCTACTTTTCTCTCTTCTGATATCCGACCACTCACCCAACTCACAGCAAAACATGTCCGAGTCTTTTGGATTCCAAGCTGAGATCTCTCAGCTCTTGGACTTGATCATCAGTGAGCTCGCCACAATCTCCGTTTCGTTTCGCCGTCGCTTATCCTCATCTCTTTAGACACCTTCTACTCCAATAAGGAGATCTTTTTGCGGGAGTTGATTTCTAACGGTTCTGATGCTCTCGACAAAATCCGTTACGCGTCCTTGACCGAACCCTCCGTTCTCGACACCGAGAAGGAGCTTTACATCCGTATCAGTGCCGACAAGGAAAACAAACTCCTCCGTATCCGGGATACTGGTATCGGTATGACCAAGGCTGACATGGTCAACAACCTTGGTACCATTGCCAAGTCCGGAACCAAGGTACCTTTCTCCTTCTCGTCTAATTCACACACGGTTACTAACCCTCGCTGCAGGGTTTCATGGAGGCTATGAGTGCCGGTGCCGATATTTCCATGATTGGTCAATTCGGTGTCGGCTTCTACTCCGCCTACCTCGTCGCCGAACGTGTCCAGGTTCTGTCCAAGCACAACGACGACGAGCAGTACATCTGGGAGTCTTCTGCTGGTGGTACTTTCACTATCACCCCTGACACCGATGGTGCCCCTCTTGGCCGTGGTACTGAGATCCGTCTCTACCTCAAGGAGGATCAACTGGAATACCTGGAGGAGAAGAAGATCAAGGATATCGTCAAGAAGCACTCTGAGTTCATCTCGTATCCCATTCAATTGGCTGTTACCAAGGAGGTCGAGAAGGTGAGAAAAAGTGCCACTGCAGTCAACGCAATAGAAGTCTGACTGCTTTCCAGGAGGTCGAAGACGATGAAGAAGAGGCCAACGACGATGAGGAGAAACCCAAGATCGAGGAGGTTGACGACGAAGACAAACCCAAGAAGACGAAGAAGGTTAAGGAGGTCACCACCGAGAACGAGGAACTCAACAAGACCAAGCCCCTCTGGACGAGGAACCCCCAGGATATCACTCCCGACGAGTATGGCGCTTTCTACAAGAGCTTGACTAACGACTGGGAAGAACACCTTGCCGTCAAGCACTTCTCTGTTGAGGGTCAACTCGAGTTCAAGGCGATCATCTTCATTCCCAAGAGGTGTGTGTTTTTGACGCCTATTTGCTGTAGCCTTGCTGATGTATCGAACCAAGGGCTCCCTTCGATCTCTTCGAGACCAAGAAGAAGCGCAACAACATCAAGCTCTACGTCCGCCGTGTCTTCATCATGGACGACTGTGAGGACCTCATTCCCGAGTACCTCAACTTCGTCAAGGGTATCGTCGACTCTGAGGATCTCCCCCTCAACATCTCCCGTGAGACTCTCCAACAAAACAAGATTTTGAAGGTCATTCGCAAGAACCTCGTCAAGAAGTGCATGGACCTGTTCGCCGAGATTGCCGAGGACAAGGACAACTTTGCCAAGTTCTACGAAGCCTTCGGCAAGAACATCAAGCTCGGTATCCACGAAGACTCGCAAAACCGATCCAAACTCGCCGAGTACCTCAGGTTCTACTCTACCAAGTCCACCGATGAGCAAACTTCCCTCAAGGACTACATCACCCGCATGCCCGAGGTCCAGAAGTCGATCTACTACCTGACCGGCGAATCCCTCTCTGCCGTCAAGGATTCACCTTTCCTCGAGGTTCTTAAGAAGAAGGGCTTCGAAGTCCTCCTCCTCATCGACCCCATCGACGAGTATGCCATCACCCAGTTGAAGGAGTTCGAGGACAAGAAGTTGGTCTGTGTCTCCAAGGAGGGTCTCGAGCTCGAGGAGACCGAGGAGGAGAAGCAGGCTCGTGAGGCCGAGGCCGCTCAATTCGATGATCTCTGCAAGGCCGTCAAGGATGCTCTCGGTGACAAGGTTGAGAAGGTCGTCGTCTCCAACCGTATCTCCGACTCGCCCTGCGTCCTCGTCACTGGCCAGTATGGCTGGTCCTCCAATATGGTAGGTAATAGGGGACCTAGTTTCTAACAGTCGCTCACCCCTGTTACAGGAACGTATCATGAAGGCTCAGGCTCTCCGTGACTCATCTATGTCCTCGTATATGGCTTCCAAGAAGACCCTCGAGCTGAACCCATCCAACGCGATCATCAAGGAGCTCAAGAAGAAGGTTGCTGAGGATAAGGCTGACAAGTCCGTCCGCGACTTGACTTACCTCCTCTTCGAAACCGCCCTCCTCACCTCCGGCTTCACTTTGGACGACCCAACCTCGTTCGCCAAGCGTATCAACCGCATGATCAGTCTTGGTCTCGACGTCGATGACACCGAGCCAGCTGAGGCGATGGCCACCGATGAAGATGTTGCCCCTGCTGCCGAGGGTGCCGCCACCTCCGCCATGGAGGAGATTGACTGAACGAGGGGATATGGGAGACCAAGAAGATTTCATCGCTGTATTTCTGTGCTCTGCTCTTTTGTTATTACGCTTTGGTCAAACGTAGACTTTACACTGCAATAATTCCATTCTGCATCGAAGAGTATCGGCGACCCAGGCTTGAAAGGGTTGATCTGCACCACCTGCGGCGTTTGTGAAGAATTGGTTCATGAAACGGTTAAATTCTGATCGTGATACGGTCACCAGAAGATCTCAGTATGCTGATTATCGACTCGTCGTGGTCACAGAGCTGCGCGGTTACATGGAATTTGGACTCAGGGGTTTACTCGTGAGTGGATCTAATCTAGCACACGATCCACCACCAGGCGCATATACGGGAGACAGCACACTTTCGTTCTATGGTATAGCACTCTCCGCATATAAGCCACCTACAGCTGCAAACGAGCGAATCATCCTTAATCAGTAAATTTGATGCTGTGGCTCTCCATCTAAGAAACGTAGCGTGAGTGGCAGTACCCTCCCAAACCAATTCGGCGCACCGTAATGTCTCCGCCTCGATAACTCCCCCTCTTCTTCTTCCCCTTCTCCTTCCTGAAACTAGCACCCCTCGTCACGATCAAGTCTGCGCTCGCCTTGGCACCATAGTCATTACCCGTTGCCCCTCGCGACCCGAAAGTGTTATCCTTCAATCTCTCGTCTGCGAACTTGACCTCGTCAACCTTGACCCTCGAGAACGGAGTGTTGCTTTTTCGGGGTTGGTTCTTGCCGTTTCCTTTCTGATGAGGGTTGGAGGTTTTGGGTTGTTGGATAACAGAGGTGGCGACAGAACTCCCGGCCTCGTCCGTTCTGCGTCTCTTTGTCACCGCGGTGGGCTCGTCTGATTTTTGTGGCGAGGGAATTGCCGATGTTTTGGCCGCTTTTGCGACCTTCGTCTTCTGTGATTTGTCGCTTGCTTGGGCCGGTTTCTTTCCGGCGTCAGAAGAGTCGGAATCAGAACTATCGTCTGAATCGGAATCGGAATCGGACGTAGAGTTAGAATCCTCCGCTGACGTCGAAGACCCTGAGGACTCGGAGTCGCTACCCTTGATGGAAGGCAGGGTTTGGCTTGACCCAGCCGGTGATCGTGACTTGGGCGCTAGCGAGGCGGGAGCTCCATCTGCGCTAATAACTACGGCCTTCGGGGTGGAAACCTCCTCCTCAGAGTCTGAGGAGTCCGAATCTGAGCTCGACGAGTCTGCCGATATTATCGTGAGTGAAGGAACGAAAATCAGAGAGAAACACCCACCTCCGGATTCCGACCTGGCTGTTGTAGCGGCAGTTTTCTTGGCTTTGGTCGTCTTTGGAGTCGGGACCGGTACACTTCTTTTCACCTCACTATCGTCTGAATCGGACGACTCGGAATCTGAGCTCGAGCTAGAGTCTCCTTCTGACTTGGAAGCCGGCGGGGAGGATTTTGATGTTGGAGTTTTGACCTTAGATTTGACGCCGGCCTTCGGTTTGGGGGAGCGGGAGTTCTTCGGAGAAGAGGAAACAACTTTTGCTCCGGAAAGCTTCTTGTTCTTGGACTTCCGGGAGCCGGTGTCAGAGTCTGCGTCCAAAAATGAGCGGGTTCCGCTACGGCGAGGTAGAACGCCACACAGACCTGATTCGGAGCTGGATTCCTTTGAACTCGAATCAGAATCCTCCGAGGCTGCCTTGGGCGTGCGCATGTAAGCCAACTGAGATATAGTGTGTTGAACGAGAACCATACAGTCAGAGTCGCTACTTGAGCTTGAACTTTCCGACTTGGTAGACTTGCTTCTATTGGAATTGGGTCGTGAGTTTAGGGCCCAGAATCGTAGGCCGATACCGTACATACGGGACCTTGGCTTTCTTCCCTTGACCAGCCGTGAACTTCTTCCACTGGTTTAGAATGACGGGGAGAGCGGGTCCATCCTTATCACCACCTGTGATTTCGATGACGCCCTTGACAGCTTTCTTCACCGCTTCTGCGGCCTTGAAGTGCGACCGCTCCGTTAAGAACGAGTATATGAGAGTGTAGGTAGCTGTTGAGTTCCTCTTAGTAGATGACGTGACTCAGTTGACACCGGATAGACGCACCTGCCAAATCCCCATCTTCTGCAGACATTTCTTGCACCTCCGCAACGAACTCCGCGGTGTTTGCAGAATGTGGCTGGAAGTGGGGACAATTTTCTTTGGGTCACGCGGTCTTGTAACAGGTTTGATCAATGATCCGTGGCTCGGGCCGGAGCGAAGCCTCACGGCGATAGCATGGGTTGATCCTCGATGTCCGCTGCCACTCCAACTCTCATCCCCAGAGGCGGCCACTTTCCCGCGCTCCTGCCACCAGTCCCGAGCAGGGGAGAACCAAAGCCGCCGACATTTCGCGGCCGGTCCGATGGTAGGATCAACGCGGTCAGGGACCTCGCAAGGGAGATGGAGGATCTCAGCGATGAAGAGGCCGAGGTCGAAGGATTGGTGAGTGGCTTTCCATTCTCCTCCTAGTTGCGGGATTAGAATCCATTTCTCTAGAATAATGAGATCAGGAAACGGGGATTTGCTTGGCTCGTCCCAATCGGAAGGCTGTTCACCGACCAGGAGGAGAAAAACGATGTGCGTATTTTACTTTTGATGCGGAGACTCTTTTCTTACGACATTACAGGCGGATGAGGAGGAGGAAGATGATGATGACGACGACGACGATACAGGTGGTGACGACGATGGTACCGACGAGACAGACGAAGACGTTGAAGACGACGAGGCGGAAGCGGACAACGACGAATCTGCACGAGATCTCGATGCTAGCCTTGAAGACATGGATGAGCAGACTGAATCACTGTCCGGTGAGATGGAAAGTATGGAAGAGGACGAGGAAGAAGAAACATCTGAATGATTGAACTCTCTCCTGGTCAACTTCCCCTTCCGAGGTGCTTAAGGCTGGAGGGTCAACCTTCGGATAAGTATCCTTGTGTTTGAGGGTGGTAGCAGAGGTACCTAGTCCCATTTGGCTCGCTGGCTTTGTTCATAGAATGGATAGCCGTGCGAAGAGTGAGGGGAACTCACGATGGTATCTATTACACATCAACATTTGTAGTACGGAGGGAATTCAGCATCAACACGAGATTCGAAGACCAGAGAATGTCTGTGGAGAACTTTTGAAACTGGACAAAAATTGGTTTCCGAGTTATGAGCGTTCATCATCCCTGACCGCACTTGGGTTCAAACCAGAGATCCCATTTGCCCCATAACGCGGCCACGATGTAAAGCAGAATATTCCAGCTGTCATGAGGATGTCATTTTTCAAGCAGCTCAATGGCCGGGAAGTTGCCTTTCTATGCAGGTAATCAGGCCGCTTAATGCGAAACGAAACAGAATGAGCCCGATGTAACAATCAATACAGGCTCAAGCGACGGATCCAGGACTTCGGGGCGGCGTCTCAGATCGAGCGTTCAAGGGGGGACAGCACAGTGATTCAGTGGGTATGTGGGTGAGGTGGTCGGCTGCGAGGGCTGTAGATTTTGCCTCAGTCGGGCCCCAGCAGGGCACCCCACCCAGTCTGACCCAGTTAACCCCTCGGAAGCCACCGCAGTGGGGCACGGTGGGAAAAACCCTAGGCCGTTGGACTGAGTGGGACATTGAGGTGGGAACCACACTGCGATTCAGTCGTTTTCAGTAGTGATGGAATTGGGTGTCGACGGTTTACATTTCCGCGCCACTCGCTCAACCTCTACCATTCAGGACAAGTGCACACACGGCGTGTAAACCCGAGCCTTCGGAGTCCACAAACGGATTGAACATCGTCTGGACCCTGGCACTCGTTGCGATGCGATTCGTATCCTTCGGTTATCACTCTTGGGCCCTGGAACTTCCGTTCGGTCTGTGCATGGCGGGAGAAGATGGAACTATTCAGACATTGGTTCCGCCGATGCGGTCGGTTCGAGTTGTGCATCCTTGAATGCACCGCCGGCCAGCTCGATAAAACACCAGCCTGTCGCCTACGCAGAATTCAACACAACTCGACGATCAAGGAAACGTGGTAAAAATACCGTCTTCCGCGATTTGAATATTTCCGCAACGTAGAGATCCTCCCTGTCCGTGGCCAAGACCTGATTTGCCTTGGCTAGCCAGAGGGTTGCGTCAACGAGATACGAGAATGTTGGTCCGAGACTTGGTTTCGCGGTCGTGCCTGAGAATGCTGACGCGGGGTTAGATCCCCCTCCGGCCATCAGGGTGGAAGTGTTCGTGATCTGCGATCACAGAGGTAAATCGAGTGGAGGTGAGCGGGCCATTTGACATACAATACATGTGAGGTTGTGGCTGTGGCAAATTGCGCGGAGATGGCGGATGAGAGTTGTCATAACGGCGTGTCCTAAGGGGGCACCCAGTTGAGCGATATAGCAACAACCAGATCACCACCTACCTTCTGCGGTAACAGCACTAAGATTTGGCCCAAGGATAGGTACAATGTTGTCAATAACAACGCATCCGACATTGGTGTACTAAGATAGGTTGACCAAACGTAAAGTGAAGCGAGCAGATTTCAACTACTCACCACCGTGGAATTCAAAATCTCGAACAATGAATCGATATCAAATGCGAGTCCGACCTCTAACCGCTGAAGTGCGGTTGGCGTGCCCTGGTTGCAAGTACCTGTCGTTAATCCTGCCGTCCCTCAGGCGCCACGGGCGGAACACGGACCTCGCGCGGTTCCATCGATCGGAGGGCGACGTCTGCTTTCGTGGGAGAAAAGTCCCCTGTCGTATCGATCCACAACGCTGTTGTGTTCGGGTGAGAAGCCAAATGATTGCACGTGGCCTGCAAGGCGAGTGTCTTGGAATTCGTCGGTCCCCAAAGTACACATGGTTGAGCCGGAAAGCGGAGTATGTCAAAGAGGGAAATCATACAGCAGCTCCACTTCCGTGTCGTCCAGAGATCTCTACGACGGATTCTCGCAAGGTGGTCCCCAGGAGGTTATCAAGGTCGTCGGCGCCAGTGGTGACGTCGTGTTTCAGTTGATCCGGGATCGTACGCCCCCCGACCTCAGTAGCGACGCAACCTGGCACAGCACATCGAAGCATCACAGCCTTCACACGATGTTCGAACTCGGATAATGACATTAAGTCTGGAGGCAACTTTCTCCAGACTTCCAAAGCAGTCGCAGAGAAAAAGAGATCTGCATCTGAGACGATCCCGAGGGTCCGTAGAGCGTCGACGAGGGTGGTGGGTAAAAGATCTTGCGAGAGCGACGACAGCCGCATGATCGCTTTGGCGGGAAAGCCGTGCTCTGTGCTTGATATGATGGGAACGCGCGAGGTAGATCAGAGCCTGGGACAACCCGCGTCTTGTGGTGAGATCACCTCACTTGGGCTCAATTACTTATATGCGTTCGGTCAGAGCAGCGGGGCACGCCGCTTAGGCATACGCCCCCCCCCCTAATCCTGCATCCCTCTCCCCAGTTCACCCGTCACCGATATGCGTGGGTCCCCCGCTGAGGAAACGTAGGTCCCGGAATCTCCACCTTAACACGCTTTACTTGACGTACGATGTTCTAGGCTCGGTTATGTCCTGATTGGTGTATTCTTCTCGCTTTGGCTCTCTGGGATTATTTCTTCCCAGACGCTGGGTTTTTACACCAACTATCCCAAGTGGGTGCAGACGTAGTATCAAGGTTCAACGAGATCAATTCTGACGAACGTTCTTCGTCCAGCGAGCGCAAGTGGCTGAAGGTGTTCGTAGGTCACGACGGGTTCCTTACAGGAACTATCTGCTCATTATCGGCGGCAGGTCGGGTTCCTCGTTCTTGTCGATGTAGGGCAGACCGTTATGGGGGTCTCAATAATCTGGGATATATTAATCAGGCACTTCAGTGGGTCCCATTCTACCATACCTCGCATACCCTCCACTGACAACTGTACCCTATAGACGACCCAAATGCCGTCAGAGAATCCACACGGGGTACGTCTCCTACCCCTATAAAGCGCGTCGCCGCGGCGCTCACTCACTGAATTCCCAGTGTTTCAGCTCTGTGCGTTTAAATTACAAGATCAAGCCACTCAACAGTTAATCTCACTAACACCTCGGGTTTCTCGTCCAAACACACAGATCCTGTGCTTGTGGTGAGTTTCACACACACCAGCTTTGCCTCCCCCCTCCGTAGCGTGTGCCAGGATCATCACCGACGCGACTTCACACACAACAGGGGTTGATTTCCAGCAGCGTTCAGATATTCTTCGCGTGGAGGATAAAGGCCCTCTCGGGGCACGTCGTTGCGTTCGCTTTGATCGTGGTCCTCGCCATTCCCCAGTTCGGTACGTCCGTCGTCTTTGGCCGCCTCGACAACCCCACTGGCTAACACGGGATTCTCCTCGTTTCTTAGCTGGTGGAATCGCGTACACCATCTTAACCATCAAGGTCGGATATTTCGAGGAATTCTGGAACTTCAACAATGTGATTATCGGATGGGTCGCTTCTTCGATACTCTGCGATATCGTCATCACAGCCACTCTTACGATGATACTGGTACGTCCCTTCTTGTGATTTGCACCTACGTGTCTGACGCTTTTTGCGTTTTGTAGCGACAACATCGCGTAAATCAAAATTTGGGTGCGGTGGCAGATTTGGTTCGCAGGATCAAAAAGAGTGAGTTGATGTCTATGGCTACGTTTCTTGCCAGTCAAAACGATTCGGAAACTAACCACGAATGTATGATAACTAAAGTTGGCATCCATAATGGTCTTGTGACCGTTATTTGGTCGATAGCCCTTCTCATCGCGTTGGCAGCAGCGGTTCGTCTCCCCCTTGTATTCACTCCCGAGTGTGTGTTGACTCTTCCTCACAGAAACAGGGAGCGTAAGTCATCCCTCAGTATCCGTCCATCCGGGGACCTAATTGACCGTATTGCAAGTCACTATATGTTTTTCTACCCGCTAGGGTAAGCGCATTCCACGTTTTGTTTCCTGGTGACCACGATTTAACAGCTAGCTTATCCCCTTCAGAAAGGTGTACTTGATCACGATGATCGCCTCGCTCAACTCACGGCCAGTCGTCCGTCCCGAACTCGATCCAAGAATCCATTCGTTGCTTCAACGAAATAGTTCCCCACGATTTAGCAGTCTCGATCTACCGGTTTGTGGTCCTCCCCCTGAACTCGAACCTATTAGTCTAAAATTCTGCTTCACCTCGTTAGAGGGGTTCCTTTTCTCAAGGGGAAAAAATTGGGGTACATACAGGACTTGCACCACGCTAATTTGATTTCACTGATCACTCCTTCTGTAGACACCCCTCCCTCGGACTCCAGGTCACACGCGATCAGCCAGCAGGACCGTGGAATACCTACCCTCGTCTCAAGCCAAAGGGGAGGATGAGCAACCACTTCGCGATCAAAGGGACCGACGCCGGAGTGACGAGTCTATTGACGAAGGGCACCCACTTGTGGGATTACCACAGCTGACTAACAGTCCCCCACCCCTGGACAGCACCACCTCGTTTAGTCGGCCCCGTGGCCCCCGAGGGTTAACTTCTCCGAGTCTCGTCTGAAGGAGAGCGTCTGGATGACGGCCAGGAGGGAGCAAGCTTTCTCTAATCGATATCTTGGGGAGGCTTCACAGGATACTCGCGTACATTTGTAAACCTAGCTTGCCCATAGGTCATTATTATTATACCACGTAGTGCCATAACAGTCCTCTAGTGTTTTTATCGTCTCTAATCGTAACCGGAACGAAAAGTGTCCACAACATCAGCACGAGGTGGATCTACAGATTGAGACACGGATAGCCACAGCCCGACCGCGGCCGGATTGGCATTGGAACCGTGGACCCACGTTCAATCATCAAATCTCCCCGAACCCCAATCAAAATATTCACCTTCGATCCATTAGCTTAATCCTTAATCGATATCGACATCATCGGACATCAGATACGGGGGCTGTACATACCGAACGGGGACCTCGAGGAAGTATTGTTTAAGGTTTCTTGCCGAAGAAGTTCATAAGGTTACTTTGGCTCGCGGTGGATTTCGATGACAATCCGCCACCCATGGACGCCCGTTTCTTGATTTCTTTCGAAGGCGCTTTGGTTTCTTTTGAAGATGCCTTTCGTTTGAGTTTGGATTCGGAGGGTTTTGCGGTCAGCTTCTTTTTGGGTTTTACTGGTTCTTCGGGTTCCTCTTCGTCAACGGACTCGTATGAGGAGTAGTCCTCGGTCACTGAGGTAGCATCGTCAGTGTCAGGCCCTCGAATCTGGAGCAGGCCACGATAACGAACCCATATAACCTTTCGCGTCCATGGACATCTTGCTCTTCACAACTCGTTTCTTCTTCAAACCGTTCCTTCCGACGGGCACGACCTTCTTCTCCGTCTTCTTTTTCGATCTCTTCGGTTTAACCTCAGTGGGCTCATCGTCGACGTACATCGAATCCTCGCCATCCCCAGGTTCGGATTTCTCTTCCTCGTCAGAGCTCTCAACCACTCTGGGCTTGGGCTTGGATTTCTGGAGTGGTTTGGTGGGAGCGGAGACGGTGACTTTCTCGACCTTATCTGAGAGAGTGTTCAACATCCATTTCTGGCGTCACAGGTGGAAGATTACCATCGTCGATGTCCATCATAGTCAGGACACTCCGTCCGAGTTCCTCGATGTCTGAGCTTTGCGCACTGGCCTTGCCCTTGCCCTTGCGAGGTACGGAATCGTCAGATTCTTCGTCATCCGAGACAATAACCCTTCCTTTGAGCCTAGCACCTTTTGGAGGCTCTGGAGAAGGAGGATTCGCCGATTGCTCAGAGTCCGATACCTCGAGAGCTCCAGTCTTTCGTTTTACTCCTCTCTGAGTTGCATCAGTTAACTGTGCGGGGGCGGGTGCGAAGATGGCAATGACCTTGACCGTCTCTACAGGTTTCTCCTCCACCTGTTTCGCCTTCGGTTTTTCCTTCTCCTTATCTTCCCTATCTTTTTCCCTCTTCGCTTTGGCTTCTTTGGCTTCCTTCTCTGCCCTGGCCTTCAGCTCGTCGGCTTTCTCTTTCTCCTTCTCTGCCTTGGACTTGGCTTTACTCCAGTCTAGTTGACCGGCCTTGGTCGGTTTCTTCTCTATGGAAGATTTTGACCTCTCCGTCAACTCCTTGCCGGTTTTTGTCGGCTCTACCTTGATGGTCGAGTCTTTCTTGACGGTAGCTTCTTTCTTCACCGTGGGAGCCTTCTTGAGGGTAGGCTGTTTTGAGATAGTCGACGCAGCTCCCAATTTCCCCTTGCCTTTCAGGCCACGTTTGGATGGTTTCCTCTGAGAACCAGAGATGTCAGATAATGCCGTCAAGCACGCTCTAGACTCGACACACCTTCTTCACGCTGCGGCTGATGATCCGACCGACTTTGTTGGCTAGTTCTCCAGTCTTATCTTGTGCGTCGAGTTCCCGAACCCTATCTTGTTCCTTGCACACCAGGTCGGCATCCTAACCGGGTAGATTAACCCTCTTGGGGGTAGTTCGGGCGTGAAGGAGTAGAGGAGCGTACGATGAGATAGACCGCTGATAGGCTGTAGACGTCTATGGAATCGATGATGTAAAACTGGGATTTTGAATCTATCGCAGAAGATATGATTAGCAAATCGGAGAGCGGAATGCCGTATGACGCACCTTCTAGCTCGTCCTCGGAAACGAGTAGCATAAGTCGCTCCTGGACCACCTCGCCGCCTGTGTTCTCTTCCCATTTCCTGGCTGCCTCTTCGTCGATCTCCATGCAGGGGTCGCTGTCGAAGCCGTATCTTGACGGTGGGGTTCCTATCATGATATACGTTGCGTGCACGTCTTTCCTCATGCTCCTGTACTTCTGGAGCTCCCTAGATGCCGAATTCAGTGGAACGGCGCGGTTTGTTCCGTGCATGAGCGCACAATCTCGCGTCGTTCACATGGATCCCCAGTTCGCGACTCAAGAGTCGATATGTGACCTGTCGAACAGTTCGTCGGCGGGTGTCATCATAGGATTTGGGTTCACGCACGACGGTGTTCTCGATGAAGAGCTGTTTCTCGAGATAGTCGCGAACTTGGTCTGTCGTCATGATGAGGGTGGCCGATTGATGTGGCGGATCTTGACTCGAACGCGCCGGACCAGTCAATCGCGGATGCAATAGACGGGACCGCGATTATCTGGGGATGGGAACGAATTTGCGGAGGAATACCGGCCGCATCAGACCCCGTGGGGTTGTACGAACGTTCGTCGACGGGTGCGCGAGTTGGGTGAACGGTTTATCAACGTTTGAGATTAGATGGAGGGGACGAAGCCAAGATAAGACGGGATTCACGGCTCTCTTTCCCCAGAGTTGTAATGCTCGACTACCCCGGAGTATTACCCCCGTTTGTACTTATCAGTAAGCCTTTTCGCCGTCGGGATTGTTTCTAATCCTGTATACTCCGGCGATAATACAATTCGACAAATGATAGTGATGGGTCGTTCATTACCATTACTTATTCTACTACTAGCCGAGATTCACCGCACATCAGCCTACGTCCTCCTCTCCCCCTCCCATCGTCGCCCCCAACGTCGACGAAGAGCCGTGTGCCCGACGATCGCCAATATAGGCATCGGCGACCGCCAAGATGTCTCACCCACCCTTTATGATCATCCCACAGAACACAACGCCCTACTACCCGACCGGGGCTACTCCGCTCCTCCCCGCCATCCGCACCCCGCTTCTACTTCAAACCCCCGCCCTTCCTGCACAACCTGGCAGCGGACCCAGCGCAGCTACGCCGTCCGCAACCGGAGGATCGAACCCGCAACCCGTCTTCAGGGCCCCCGCACACAAACATGCCCATCACCTCCATTCCATCCCGCCCCGGGAGAAGTCAACGAGGACACTGATCATAGACCACCTACTATGGGTTCATAGTCGCACCAGATTCGCACAGGCGCGAGCAGAGCTCGGAATGACTGACCGGACAGGGGGTTCTTCCTCCCCGAACTACATCCATCGGGAGAGACCGGAGAACTTCGAGGAGGAAGATGAGGCTTCGAGTGATGGCGAGTATGTGTCCGTCCTTAGGCACCGTTCCGGGTGGTCTCTGGACGAGGAGGACTCCAGGTTGGCCGTGAAGGATCCGCAACTTGCAAAAGCTTTACGGACGCGCAGCGAAAGTGTAGAAAAGGTCGTCGCATCCATGCTTCATCAACCCCCGGAAGTCCGACCTCTCCACCCCAACCACAATCTGAACCCTCCGAACTCCCCCGAACCAAAGAAGCAGACGCCAGTCGGCACCAATTCACACCCGCACACCCTTCCGAACGGTGTTCGACTGAGAGCTGCCTTAGCGACGCTTATCAACGACTTTTTTGCCCGAGAGACTCCTTCTCCATCTACGCAAGGCCCCAACTCCTACCTACCCCCAGGAATAGTCCCTCTCCTCCCCATTTCCTCTTTGATTTCGGAAATCCCCTGCTCACTTCCGGTGAGTCCCCACGATGATATCATGGATCATGGTGTGATTCTAATGTTGTCACCACAAGAATGCCAATCACTTCGCACGTCAACATCGTAATCCCCCTGCCAATCCCTCGGCACAAACCCTTTCACTGTACGCTGCCGGCATCGATCCATCAGCCTCACCCGCACCGCGTTGTCCCCGTCACCTCGATACCGCTTGCACAATATGTGTGCCTCCCCCAGGCACCCACCAGGCGGCCCGAAAACCAGTTGTTACCTCCTTTCCTGCTGGTCACCCCAACGCGGTAACTGGTTGGCAAGATGGGAGTGGGATTGGATCTGGGCTGTCTTCTGGCCCAAAGAAGGACGACACCCTTTTACGAAGAAAGTACCACGGGACTACCAACCTCGTCGACCTGGTACAAAGGTTTTTGAAACTCAGTGCATTGGTCGCCATGGAACTGGGCCTCGAGGCTGATGAGCGAGGGTCCGTCGGGGCGCCCCAATGGAACGCGAATGATACGCAGAACCCAACATCTTCCCCTCTTAAGGGTAAGGGTCGAGCGGTCAGCACCAGTAGCTTCGACCCCCGCTCCCCGACCCCACAGAGCGCCCCTTCTCCGAGCGGGCAGGGATCTGGGAGTGACAATGGGGAGAAGATGCAAATGCAGTATTACGCTTTGCGACCTTCGTCAGAGTGGTATGGGCTCTGTGCTGGTTTGTTGACAAGGGCTGTGCTGGAGGGATATGTGTGTGGTGGATGGAAGGGTCTTGGTGCATTGGAGACTCTGATGAAGGTTGGGTTGGGATTGCGACCCGACGTACCGAACGTCCCCGTCGAAGACTCCCCCAGCCCCTTGGGAGACAGCAGTAGTGAAAGTTCACCACAACAGCATCACCGTCACCACAATCGTCATCACCATCACCATCACCACCACCACAACGACAGCCATTACGAAGAGTTCGACCCAGATGATTTCCCGACGATCACGGAATCCGCAAAGGTCCTGTTTCCGTCGTTGCGTCAATGGACAACCTCGCTAAACCCGATGGGAGTGGCGGAACAGCAAGTCATGAAGGAACCCCCTGAACAGGAGTACGAGTATGATATGGAGGAGCGACTTGCGAGCGTAAGACCGTGGTTCTGTCAAGTAGGCGCATGGGCGTTCGTATTGACTTTGACGGTCTAGTTCTTCGACGTTCAACCTACATGTCCGGACCTTTCGACCCACCTTGAGGATATCTCCTGGCAGTATCCCACCGAACCATTGGAGCGTGCCATGCTCCGGTTCTTTGAAGCAATCAGTAAATGGCGAGGCAAACCCGAGTTAGAAACCGTGAGTCCTCCGTTCCATCGCTGTTTTCTTTTTTCGTCTCCTCCACTCCCTTCCATTCGGCCCTCTCCCATTACCGTTCCATATTCGTCGTCGCGAGCCGATTAGTATGGACTAACTGACGGCCAGTACAAGAAAAAATCTCCGAGGAACATGCAAATCGATCCATCTACCGGCATCGCGCCTCTCAGTATGGACTCCCTCGTTCACTCGAGCCCGATCGTTGGGTTTGGAAGTCCCGGGAAGAGGAAATCGCAAGGACCGAGGATCGAGAAGTACTTTCTACCTCCCCCTCAGAGCGGGGGTACTCTCGTGAGTGGGATGGGATCGAAGAGGAGGCGGGAGAGCGTCAGTATTGCGATGGATTCGGCGACGAAGAGGATGCGGACTCAGTTTGATGCTTATGCTACCATGGCGAACGCTTCGGTGGGAAACACCCCAATGGGTAGTACACCAGGGGGTGCTTAGATATTTCGTGCTCTCGCTCTGGTTTTTCTTGTTTCGGTTTTTCAGGGGCGTTCATGGTATTTTGTATTTGCACTGTACATATTATTGTTGTTACACAACCTGCTGCTTTCACCGCTTAGCGCCGCACCACAGTCCGTCGTTGACTCAGGTAGGGGTGGCGTAGTCGTATGCGACTTCCCACGAGAACGACATTCCGGAAGTCTTCTTCGAGGAATCGCGGGTACGCGATACGGATACTCTAAGTACTTATAGTTGAGCGTGCAGGGTCCTTCATGTAGATCCCCCCTAATTGCAGTCAAATGACAGTAAGGGGTACCGGACGTACAATTGGGGGCAAACCCCCATACAATACGGTGGCGGGCGGCCATTCGTCCAGTTGTGCTAACAGCACGGCCGTGGGTAAACCATTTCTGGGCGGTATGCCAGTACCGAGGTCGTTTTCGGGATAGCCGTCGAGTATTTCCCTTCATTTCTCGGCCAGTCCTGCCATACATACCAAAAGAAACTTCTGCGGTGAAACGAACGAGGCGACCCTCGACACTCCGTCTGGAATCCAAGCCCTTCTCGGACTGAAGAACTTAAGCAATCTGCGGATCAATGGTGTATGGCACTGATGCTCGTCAGACACAGCCTGGGGATCCGGGGGATCAACTCAGCTCGTCGATCGACTCGATCAACTGCTTCTGGAAACTGGGGCGATGACCCATACTTATCCTAGCTGGAACCCAGATGAAACGGGGGCTCGTGATGAGGATGTCGTCTTATCATATCCTCACAAACTCCCCATCCCCCGTCCTCTTTTCCTCTTTTCTATCTTGCAGGTGGAACCGACTTGAAGACCCACCAACGAGCTCAAGCAAGTGAATAATCCCGATTTTTCCGTTGCAATACCAATCCAAAAGGTTTCACTCAGCGACTCGTCCGTGCATTCATTTACTCATTCTTACGACGCTTAATCAGCACTTTCTTTCAACTCAGAATGAGTATACCTATAACGACATATCCACCGGCGAGCCCGACCCGGCCACCACGAGAGCCAGCGCGGCCGCCACGGATACGGACTTCACGCACTATAACCTCGACTTCGGTGGCCGCCGATTCGAGCCCGCCACCTTATCAGAACCTCCACGACAACGATTCTTCACTCGGCCCCAGTGCAGGCCTCCAACAAATACCCCGCGATGATCTACCTATGCCGATATCCCAGTCGACCGTGTCCTCTCCTTCTAGAATTCGACCTCCGGTGTCGAGCCCGATACTGTCTGCTTCCCCTCTTTCCGCCCACCCCGAGTCACCCGCCTTCGCGTATTACCCATACTACATGGGGAGCATGTTTTCTGTGACCAAGCACAGTGAGTGACAAACAATTATTTCCTCTCATCGCCCAGTATTCAAATTACACACTGTAAGCCCCCACGCACACGCGCTCTCGCCAGCGGATGCCACAGGTTCCACCCGCTCCGCACCCCAACCGGGGCACATCTGGCTCGCGATCGCATCCTCTCCCCTTGCCCCCACGAAATCCACCTAACCGGCGCCAGCCAGGGCCACCATCCCCCTTCCCACGAGGCTCCCTTTCTCCCACTTCTCCGGTTTCTCCCGCTTCGACTTCCCGTGTACACTCACGCCCAAGGCCAAACACTATTTCCTCGCCCCCGCCCACTACTATGCCGCTTGGCCCTGGCAGGGGAGATAACAATAAGACCAGAAGCTTGAGTACCGGTGCTCTGATGCGCTTCTTTGGGAGCATTGCAATCAGGAGCCAGGGTGGGAGAGAAGTCAGCAGTGGGGGAGGTGAGGGTGGTACCAGTCATTCGAGTACTGGTGCAAGCACACATACCCCTAGCCAGGTCAATGGAAAGGGGACCAATCTTGGTACTTGGAGGAAGAGAGATCCGCCTGCCCCACCAGTTGTAGGGAACAGGAACCCATTACTCTACCAAAAAGGGAAGTCTGTGGTCAGGGTGGGAACCATTGAGCAGAGGAGGCTTGCAGAAGGGAAGGTGGAAGTGAGGAAGGCCAAGTCTGAGGGGTGGAGAGTGAAAGAGGGGGAGATATTGACAGCCAAAATTGCCAAGGGGCAGAAGTTAGGGGAATGTGAGATCATTGCAGGCTCTCCTTCCAGAGAACCCCCCAATGGGGTGAGGGAGGTCCTCTCAAGGACAGGGGATCTCAAGGTTCACACCTCTGTCAGAAGTACCCACCCTGGTCCCCTCAACCTCTCTGGTGTAAAAAAGGTCCATACTCCTGCCATACAACAGCATTGTCTACACCTTACCCCTTCCACCCTCCCATCCTTGTATGGAGCATACATGTCTCAACAACTGGCTCAATCCTGCAATTGTGGTAAAACTTCTGTCCCTCCCAGTACCAAAGAGGCTGGGGCCATTGAGGAAGTGTAAGTCCCCATTCCAACCTATGTATCATTAACCTGACTTATTCTCATGTACAGCAACCCTTCCATGTGGAAACGCTTGATCAGCTGCCCACTTGTTACACAACAATGTGTCTCCCTAATCTCAGCCATTTTCTCAAACAAGAATGAGACCAGGATGGTTCAGAGTCTTGATGGGGGTGATGCTCAGGCCTTTGTTGACAAAATAGATAGGGTACCTCCTTGAACCTTTTTATATTGGAGGAACAGATTTACTGATTTCAACTTGAACTCCCATCCCCCTAATTAGGTTTTAGACCTCCCCAACCTTGAACCATGGCTCAGGAAGAGGTGCCTGCACACCTTGTGCAAGATATGTGGTCACCAGGCTTTGCTTCCAAAGTCAATGCAAATCCCACTCTGCTATGACAGATCAGGTTACCCACAGTACAGTGGTGGGTATGCAGATGTGTGGATGGGTGATCACCAAGGTCTCAAGGTTGCAGTAAAGGCTCTGAGGGTATATTCAACAAGTGACTTTAGCAAAATCATAAATGTGGGTTGTTTGTGTGGGATTCTAAAAATCTGTGTTTAGTATGCTGACTGTGACCCATGCAGAGATTCTGCAAGGAGGTCATAACTTGGAAAGCTCTTCATCATCCAAATGTGTTACCACTGCTGGGAGTGACAATGGTTGACAAGCATTTTGCAATGGTATCAGAGTGGATGGTGAATGGGAGCATTAATCAGTTTATCATGGTACACAGGGATGTGAATAGGTTTGAGCTTGTAGGGTTTTCATTTCTCTCCCAGCTTCACTCCTTACTGACAGCCACCCTGCTTCTATAGCTCCAAGATGTATCCAAGGGGTTAATATATATGCACAGCCAAGAAATGATTCATGGGGACCTAAAGGGGGTAAGCCTTTATATACTATAATTCCCATTCTGTTTCCTAATCAATTTTGGTTATGACAGGCTAACATCTTGATCAACCAAGAGGGTCATGCATGCCTGGCTGACTTTGGACTCCTCACTATCTTCTCAGACCCTAAATATGCAACTGCCTCAAGCCTCTCTTCTGATGCTGGTACAACAAGGTGGATGAGTCCAGAGCTCCTCAACCCAGCTCAATTTGGTTTCCCACATGGTCAACCAACAAAGGAATCAGATTGCTATGCACTGGGGATGGTGATCCTTGAAGTACTTAGTGGTCAGGTGCCTTTTTCACATGATAGCAGCTGGGTTGTCATGCAGAAGGTCCTTAAAGGGGAACACCCAGAGAGACCAGAGGGAGAGCTGTTCATGGATGAGTTATGGGGAATGCTGGAGCTGTGCTGGGCCACTCAACCAGAAATCAGGCCTAGTATTAGGTCCGTGCTCAAGTATTTTGTACAAGTTTCAGGAGTTTGGAAGACATGCCCCCCCTCAGCAGATGGGGACAGTACAGAGACAGATGGTGGGGATACAGAGGTGGGGGAGGTGTAGAGATGGACGGGATTCCCTAACTCATTGTACAAGGATTTTTGTAAATGTCAAGTTTCTAATATCTATATAATTATCCTGGAGGGGCAGGGAAATATTATATTATCCCTACACAGATACCCATATTTACTGCTCTTTATAACAGCTCTCTCTACTAGGATAAAGCATCTACCTTATGGCCTTGAGGTTATTGGATAATGAAGAAATATTTTGGTATATCATGTTACAAAACCCACCTTCCATCTTAACTGTAATCCATTCACTTTCCTTTTATCACGATACTTGAACCCACTCTCTGAGTAATATGTATATTTTTCAGTTGGTATGTTACATGAGAAATCTGGAAAGAAGATGTAGAAAAAGTGATTCGGCCCGGGCTCGAACCGGGGACCTTCTGTGTGTTAGACAGATGCGATAACCAACTACGCCACCGAACCGTTGGAATAACCCCGGCCAAGAACGTTCTAAAGAGTTCAGCACAACAAGTACGATAAACATCCGACGCGTACGCACTGTACATGAGTATCTGTGTACATGAGTATCTGTACTATCGAAGTATCCCATATAGGTTATGCGGCGAGCGGCGGTCTCCTATGGGCCCTCCCGCGATCACTTTAACTGGATCCGCTGATAAAACCCCTCGTAAAGGAACGAATAACAAAAAAAAAAAAAAGGCCCACGCAAGACTGTCACGCGCTACCTAAATTACGGCGGCAGAGCGTCCTGAAGGAAACCCAGGGTTTTTTCGTAGTGAGCCGTTTCGCACTACCTGACGTGATACGGAGGCCCCGACTCCGGTATCAATGGACTACCCTAGTCGACTGGGCCAGCCTAGAGGGTGTCCGAGTTGCCTGATGGCCGTTGTGTATTTTCCCCGCCACCCGACTGGATCTATTGAGATAGAAAAAGTAACATATAGAACAGAGCCAGCGAAGGGCGTTTGATGTCAAGTTCGCGATCATCAATCATTAGATTGGGCGCAGAATACAGCAGCAAAAATAGGGCAAAGGGGAGAGGCGGGAGCGGTGTCACGACGCTCGCCCGTGCACTAAACAACGACAGGACGGGGGGGATCTCCCAAGTCGACTATCTCGTTCCCGACATCCTCACCGAACCGTCATCACCATCATCAGTCCGTACCCCCACTTCCTCGTAGTGTCATTCCGTCGTGCGGTGGCGGTGCGCACAGCCTCACCGTCCAAACCAGAAGTTCACAACACGTCCTACTGTTTGATCGCACACCCGCACTGGTCCCGTCACATTTCTCACTGCCCCCGGATACAGATTTAGAACACAGCCGATAGCGCCGGCGTTAATTTCGGATCCTTGCTCAAACATCCCTGTTCATCCGTGGGCGCCGGGCTCCACGAGGCGAGAGATTAATCTTCCAAAGGTGGTCATCACCGGGAACAAAAGTGGAAGGGGCAAAGGGTTTTGTGTTTCGGACGTCATAGAGTTTACAGACATCACGATGAAGGAATAAATTGTTTGAAGATGATCGTAAAGTCCCATGGGACGGATGCGCGCGCCGGAAGCTACAGTTCCGTCCGTCGTTCCCCAGTCGGAACACAAGAAACTGGGGAGGCTCGGGGACAGTTGAGCGTTTGTACACACACACACTGCGACAACCTCGCTCGGTTACGCACATCATGACAAAGGCGGACCCATCAGTTGAGACCCTTTGCTTCTCAAATCGCCCAAAAGATCCCTGATGAAACACAAAGGTTAGGGTGATAAAATATTTGATGCAAAGCGACTCGCCGGCGTCCGATATCGCTGTTAATCCCCCTCAACATACGCTGGGACTGTGATGAGGGCGCAGAGAGATGGACTCGTGTCTGTGAACACGGAACGCTCACTTGGTGGTCATGAGACAGGAGTGGGCGTCGGTCGGTACAACGTCTGGTGATACCCCATGGACCACAACATCTCGACGGCCGATCAGGGAGAAAACGGATTTGGAGAGAAAGGTCCTACCGTAGTCGTGTTGGAAAAACCTGTAGATATGTCAAGACCAAACGCACCGACCCCGTCCTGATCACCCCGTCAGAAACGCTAGATTGTCGGAACTGGTAGGTTGCCTTTCCGGGTATGTCAGGAATGTTGGAAGAGTGTGCCGTCCCAGTAGTGCACAGGATACGTGTCGGATGGGGAACTCGGATCTCTTCCTGATCTTGTTACGAACGCCCATATTCTACTATTAACCAGCAGGACCGGGAGGGGTTGATCGAACGGAAGATGAGAGCCAAACGTGGAGCTCGAGAGGCTCGACATCCAGCTGCGAACAGAGGCGAACAGAGTGTAGATCATTCTCGGGGATGCGAGATGGGGTAATGGAATCGCCTCCCCGACACTGATACCCCTTCCTCCACTGATCGTTGATCTTCGCGTGTCTTCGACATCGAGGACAGGCACATTAAGGAAGAGCCTCACGGCAGGCACGATTCCGTTCACCCCGCCTCCGATCACACACAGGATCGACGTCGCGAAAGGCGAGTTCGCTGCGGCAATCAGTGTCGAGCACTCGCCATTGTTTGGAGGGAATGTCTGTCGAGTAGGGATGGGGTGTTAGGGTAGACGATGAAAACACGACGTGACTTCCACACCGGCTTGGATGCCCCTTTCTGTGAGGCTGTGTCGGGAGCAACCTGAGACTCCGGCGCCGGGAATAAAATAATCGGGAAAAAACCCCTGGATCCTGGTGATGTCCGAGGGATACTGCTGGGACAGATCCGGGGGTTGGAGGTCTGAAGGGGTGGAGATTAGCGGTGGGGAATCAGTCGGATGGAATGTGGCGATCGACTGAAACGGTGGAGGGTTCGAAAACCCCGGGAGGAAACGATAGTCTCTCTTCAGTAGCAGCTCTGGTGGAAAATGCCGCCCACAGATTGTGCAGACGAGAGTTTATTGAGCCGGCTGTGATCCCTTTGGCCGAGGAGAGGGAAGGAGGCGGAGTTTTAAATCCCGTTAGCTCTCTCTCTCCGTCCTTTTTTTCTTCTTACCTCCAATCTTCATCATCCCGATCCCCAGTACACAGCCAACCGAAGGGGACAGACACAGTACACAGGTTACAGACCACGACGTT
>Ga0307511_10000662_pt1 | contig 36701 bp, 24 predicted proteins | sample 13_EM_MG_FD_200266 | JGI IMG/M metagenome (GOLD analysis project Ga0307511, IMG submission 200266) | Populus trichocarpa ectomycorrhiza microbial communities from riparian zone in the Pacific Northwest, United States - 13_EM | ecosystem: Host-associated > Plants > Roots > Unclassified | place... | reverse complement strand
CAACAAAAAAAAAAAAAAAAAAAAAAAAAAAACTATGGTCAGGAACTCAAGGACAAGCAGATATTCGCTTCCTGGGACCTTGGTTTCCACTAGTGTAATACCCCTATTTCAATTTATTTTACCTCGAAGGAGGGGTGGGGGAGAGGCGAGGCCTAGTTCAGGGTAATGCTGGCTATCAAAGAGTGAAGAATTTAAGCGCTTATTATACAAGGGAGTTGTATGACAAGCAACTCTAGTACAGTATGGGAGTGATTGCGGAATAATACTGGAGTAAAATAAAGCAGGTGGTAGTTGCCTCTTCTGATAGTTGGAAATGCTAATACTTCCAGAATTTTGCCCAAGTTTCATTCCATACCACTGGGATATTGTCTAATACTGTTGCAAGCTATGCCAAAAGTACCTGTTTCTTAAGCCGTATGCAGTCCTCGGGCAACAAACACGAGTTTGGAAATCTTACTCAACATGTACAAGGCGTGGCCAATAAACTAGTTTTGATTCCGAACATGCCAGCCCTTATGCAAAGGGGGACAAATGATCCAGTTGCTGCAACAGATTAGGGAGGGTATTACAGGGTTGAGCGAGGAGATGTTATGCCGGTACGTAATAATCAGAGCGTTTATGATCAAGTAATCAACAGTGGTGGACTCAGTGGCCCCCCAAAAGGTTTCTATAATTGGACCATCCATTTGCCGGGATTCAGCATGGGAACCACTCTATGGGAGAGATAATGAGGTGGTCTGAGAACTGGTAATGACTTTGGGAAGCTTCGAGGTTATAGTATTGAAGTATATGTAACAATACATCTAACCGCTGACATGGCGTAATAGGAGCTGAAATGGATTCTTAGGGCTCTAGATTCACCAGTGACTGGGCAGGCACGGGGATCGCAAGTACCAGGCATACCGGGGTTATTGCAACTCCACTGTGATACGATGGATTGATGGTTTTTTTTTGTAAGGTATTTTCAGTATCTATGTTTGATTGGAGTTTGCTTGTATCAGGGCATTGCATACATTGGGAATGGAAAGTGGTTAATAGCAAATCTATCATTTCCCTGCAGTGGAAAAAAGAACAGCGAGTCAAGTATATGTTTGAAACAGAGTGAAAAGTTCACGTCGGGCAGGCTGGTGATAGAGGGGTTCAATGGGAGGTGGCACAAGAGATCCTTGCGCCGGAAGTGAGGGGTGAGGGCAAGGTCAAACATATGGGGGTACTATTCTCGAGTGGGGCGGGAGCTCGAGCGGTGGGGTAAAAAGCGGGCGAATATGCCAATAATGGCAGTAATGGAAGCAGCAATATCAATCAAGAATAGAGCGCGCTTTGTAGCAACTGATACTGTGCTAGCCTCGGGTGCTAATGCATGTAGCTAGCCCCAACAACCCGGGGGGGGGCTAACATTTCCCAATTGGGTGACGAGAACGGCGGGCAGGCCGGAGCCATGCATGCCTCGGGGCATCTATAAAGGAATCCCCTACTATTGGCCGTGAAGGGAGAGCGGGGGTAGATCTTCTGTGCGTTTTAGGACGGAGGGCCCTAAATATCAAATGAAAGTATTGAGGAGGGTTTTACAAGTCACATATACATGTATCTTGAGGATTTTACCATTTATTATGTCTATTCTTGTCTAGTTTCTCTGTCCCTCGTTTGGATGCTCGGCATGAGTTCAGGGTAACCCAACCTCACTAGTACTCTTTCTGGCCCATCTTCTCTTCCTTCAGGTACTTATGATCCAGTGGCCCACGCACATAGTGTCAGTATCTACAGACCCGTAGAATTCCCTACTTATGGAGGTTTTGCTGAGGAGGGAAGAAACCTGGCCCGTGTGGGGACTTCATGCTAGTTTATGTGTACAACAACACCTAATTCAAGTCGGCCATAAAGATTTCCCACACGATTCAAATCAATCCTGAAAAGCGGGAATACTGCCAAATTAATTGGTATACACTCAGGGAGGGTGACTTCGAACTGACCAATACCTAGAGGTATCGTACAGCTTGGACTAACCAAACAAACCCAAAACAATTGAATAGGCTAGGAGCCGACTCAGCACCACTAGAAACTGACCGAAACTGAGTAAAAGTACAGGTATTTACATGCGCGAAAAATTCGGGGCTAACCTACTGGCCATCATCGGTATATGTATTATAGCCCAGTAGATACTTATGCAAGATGGTGTTATATACCCTGGAGTAGGCCTGGGCTCGTACTTTTGAGACTACAGACACGGAGCTAGCTGTTTCGCCGTATTTGCCTTGTAGAAACCCTTTAACAAGAGTATCACCTTCGGTGTAAATCATATGTATTGGTACTTCTGTATGATTTCACATATTTGGATGTGACGGGGGAGTGGGTTCCATGGCTAGTCGCAGTTGGTGGCAGCCGTCCACTACAGTGTGGAATCTTAGGAAACGACGTCTGCCCATGGCCAGTCAGCCGTGTATAAAATAGTATTTTTAAGTTACAATTGTGCATCGGCGACGGGCAGCTAGTCATGTTTGGGTAGTAGTGGTAGGTCGAAAAGGTCCGGAGTTGGAAGTAGTTCTAGTAATGGATGCAAAAGTAAGTACGTTGCAAAGTTGCTTCCCGTGTGTGCCGGAATGCGCATATGCCTTACTGCTAATAAGCAGGGGTTTCGGCCCCACAATGTTAGAGCTCTGTTGGAATGCTATATACTAATTTGTGCAATGCCACTAGCTCAGGTTGAGAACTTTCACACTACATGCTTCGTATGAATGATAAGAAGCTAATAAAATATTTATGACAGAATTCCCCCCCTGATTGCCTATTAACCTGTTTGTGGAGTAGGCGTACAAACATAGAATAGATCGCAAGAGGACCGAATCCCTATTGTACAAGTCACGAAACTCCCATCAGTACTATTGTTTCGTGGCTTACTTTTCCCCCCCCACTGGTCATCTGCTTTTATTCTCCCCCAAACTTGTGCATGTCCAATTGAACTATTCATTCTAAGCAGTGCAGCCAGTTCCATATCCACTTTGACTACAACCAGAGAAGAATGATTAGCACCCATAAGGTCAAAACTGTATATGAGAGTTAAGGATACATACCATCCAGTACCACAATGAGCAGCCGTCGTTCCACTGTAGAGAAAGGGAGAAGCGTGAGTATTTATAGACATCGACCTGAGAAACGGGTGACAAAATTCACTGACCAGTATCCATTTACCGAGCAGCATTGCCCATTAAAGAGACCACCAGTGCATGTATGATTCTGGGCAGCCCCACAAGTGCCATCCGTGGAAGGAGTTACGCCAGTGAGGCATGTTCCCGCAACTGAGAAGGTCTGCTGACTATGGAATAATTAACGGAGTGCTCATCCGGAAATTGCTACTCATATGAGAACATACCATCCAGCACCACAGTATTGGGCAGTACCATTCCCACTAATCAAAGCTTTCAGTCAGACAACACTCCCTCAACGGTGAATTAGTTAGAGGATACACACCAAAAACCGTGGGAAGAACAGCATGTCCCGAATTCACCGTAACAAATATATCCATTGATACCACCGCAGGTCCCATCAGGGGTTAATTTTTCAAGACAAGTGCCGTATCGTGAATCACAACCGCCCCCACAGTGGGAAGTAGAGTTGCCACTGTTATTTTCACAGGGAATAAGCATCTATTGAGGATATATTAAGAGCTTATATGTCCCACTTACCACCAATGGGCACTGGAGCAACAATTGCCAAAATCAACCCAGCATTCGTAGGTTTTGTTGCCACTTACACCGCAGGATCCATTTGGTGACAGCTCTGCCATGGAAAGCATAGCAGTGAATGATGAAGATAAGAGGGCAACAGTGGCCAATAATCCGAATGACCACATTTTATCGTATGTGATTGTCTGTTCAGGTGCAACGAGTCTTGATATTGTAGACTGGCGTGTGTAGTAGAGGAGAAGTTCCCCCCATCGTGGTGAAGGGCCCTTATATAGGGATTGCTGCTTCCCTGTAGTTGGCTGAAGGGTCGCAGTATTACACCCAGCAGCTTAAGCCCTAACCTACACATACCTCAGGCGGGTTATATGGTGCCCTGTACTACATAATGTTACCCGCATCGAGCGTAGGGCCGTCTCACGCCCTTGCCGTAACTGTTTTTATACCGTGTCAGGAAAATTCAGCCTTCAAAAGCAATCTCGTGATGGAACTTTAATATGCCTTGCGCTTGAGACCGTGCCGGAGTAACTCCAGATCAGGTTTAGGACACCGACCCATGAGTGTAACTCTTCACGTGCGTAGGGAACTCATGGGCTGTAAAGGTTCTCAATTGATGTTTGGTCCCAAATACTAGGAATTTCGGGAGATATGAAGGCTCTAGACTCCAGGAGCCCTCTGATATCTTCCCTCAAACAACAGAGAAAATTTGTGATGCAAGTAGCCATGAAAGGCAGCCAGGCACATTTATTGACCCGGCGTGGATTATGGGTTTTGACTTTCCTCCTCGTCGCCGTTCTCGCTGTATCTTAATTGATATCAGTTATCAAATCCAGGTACGAAATTAATTTGCATCTCGATATGTTATATTATATAGAGACCTCGGCTGAATATATGCAACTACGTAAAATCACGAATTGTAACCCTTGACCCTTGCTGTGAACCCATACTATATTTTTATTGCACAGCGTCGTGTTCTAAAGTTCCTGGCCGAGGTCAAGATCGTTACACAATTCCCTGACTCTAAGGGCAACTGGGGCTCTTGCCGTAGATGGGCTTATCATACTGTATTTGAATACCGACATATCCTTCGGTGAACAAAGTTATTACGAACGAACGACTGACGCACGAGCGCCATAATGTGCTGGACTATCTGAGCACAGCGTCTGCGTAACATTTGACAGCTTGAGAGGAAATCTCCTGTTTGGCGGTCTAGGCTGTGTGGATACCTATTCACCCCATGCTTTGTTTATGAATTCATAGACCCGGAAATGGCAGTCTGATATATCTATCGATGCTAGTGGGTAGTTGAGTAAAGGCGCATGATTTCCCAAACTTTGATGTAAGAAAACGCAAGAGGGAAAGTAAGTGATTTTTTCCATATCACTTGTGCTGTTCCCAGGCAATATATCTACTTGAGCATATATATTATATGAATTGCTTTGCAACCTGTGACGTTTGTCGTAGGTGGGGCGATTTTCATGAGTCGCTTCTAGAATGAACCCAAATTGCCTAAATGCAATATACAGTATATGCATCAGCACTCGGCCGGGCTATTGCAATTGGTTCCCTCACACACACACAAAGCAATATCACAACTTTAACATATCGTATATGTGTGGTGTTTCTCTGGAGTGCTTTCATATTGGGTTCCCAAGAATTGCTTGTAGGAAATCTAATCATGGTATACAACTGTTGACTACACCCTGCCCCTATCTATATACTGTATATATCTACATAGTAAGTATATAATGTACATATGTGGTGATGGGCGTCTTGTTCAGTGGAGGGTATGAAGCCCAGGAGGAACTAGTCTAAAAACGGGTTGTGAAAGTAAAGGAAGGTACTTTTTGGTAGAGCGCTTAGGAGGCGACTTCCACTTTCGTACATGCCAAGCCATAAATGCGGCCGCATGATAATTGATATTAACTCCCATGGTCAGGATATGCTTATTCAGGTAACAGAACCGAGAATTTGTAATGCACATCCAATGAAAGAGTGCTAGGGGTAGTGCATGCAGCTGTCAAGTAGACAGTGACAGTGACAGTGACAGCGACAGTGGAGTGTGCATGTAGGTGGGTCTTGAATCTAGGGCCCATTGAAGTGAATTGATGCATGAATGTTCTAGATCTCGTGAGTGCCCACCTTCAGTTCGGTGATCGTTCGATCGACATCGTACAAGGAGGCCTACCAGTAGGGAGCGTTGCACTTAAGCCCTTACAGAGGCAATACAAGCCAATCAATTCAGATTTCTGTGATTTCAATGCATGTAACGTTTATCGGGACTTACCATAAGTGCCGATTTGAGATTGTACATCTCAAGGGACCTGGTGCAGCATGTGATGTATGTAAGATTCACCCGCTGCAAAGCGCATGCATCCAAGACATGTAGATCGACACCTTATTACTATATATCTATACGCCTAAGTACTTATAAATTTTATAGGAATTGGCATGACACTCGCGTTTTGCCCCCGGTCCCTTCTCTATACGTGTGGTCCTTGGAACGGACTAGCATTGGGTCCCTAATATACATAGCATGCGAGCCTGAGATTCAAACTTAAAGAGTCAATTGGATTTCAGTACATGCAGTTCTATGTGCGTAATTGTTCACTCGTGGAGACTGGGGTATTAGTACATGATACCTACTATTACTACCCCATCCGGAAAATGGAACATGGTCAGTTATGCCCCGTATGGAGTCCCGAAGCCACCAACGGGAATTCCCTCTGTTAAACCTACAAGCTCCAACGCCGAGCTTCCGAGGATATCACAGTCGCCTTCGGAAATTCGGTTCAGAATTGAAAAGGCTGTAATATAGTACAAGTACAGTGTATAGTACAATTTCATAGAGATCAAGTATCTACTCATCCGTGCAATTACGAGTACACTTGTATGGAGCCAGCAGCATATTAAGGGTATCCAAGTCACTCTGGTATGGAGAGTTTTCAGCGTATTCGGGTTTCCTAGTTGTCTGCTGGATTCTCCAGACATCAGAGCGTACACAATATACGCAGCCGGTGCCATGAGATAAGACCAGATGTTCGAACATCAGGTGATTGTGGATTAAGCTTTCACTATCAAATGTAGGCACCCGGCTCAGGTCCCGAGTAACTCCCGGTTCCGATCCACAACTTTTGTACGTTCATACAAAGACACGGAGTATTTTAGTGGTTTTGTTCGTTGGCTATATGGAGACTGCCTATATATATGAAACCCCACTACATACCTGAAACCGAGAGATCTGCAAATTTCTGACTGTACAAGAGTGATTAGAGTACCCTAAACGTTTAAACCTCCACTCCCCCTCAGAGATAGAGATATCTGTAGCTTATTGGATATAACACTTCAGTGAGAAGCGTAGTATGAGCAGATATATATATATGCATATGCCCGTACCCGCTCAATGTTGTGCATACTATTAGTGTACGAAAGCTTGTCTGTATTACCCGACTGCGAGCCTGAGCTGAGAGCGGGAGGGAGATCGGTAATATGTAAAGATCGACGAGCAAGATGTGGAGGATCGGGGCTGTGGGCGGAAGCTTGAACAAATTTCTAGCACATATTGCTTGTGTTAAGATTAACATTCAGCTTTGGTAATCATTAGCCCCGACCGACGACAGGCTGTAATCCACTATTCAGTTACCGAATAAAATTAGCTCGCCCTGATATTATAATGCGGGGTGAAAATATGACCCTAGACCCCATGTGTACAGTACATATGTCCATCACAAGCCAACCGGCAGGCACATGGGCGGCTTCAGAATTGGTTGCCAGTAGGTTCCTCCTATACCATAATTCACCACGGGACGGCTATGTGCATTCGGATCACCATTACATGTAACACAAACGGAAAGCTGCCTATTTGACGTCCAACGGAATTTTGGGATATTACTGGGTAACATATAAAGTGATCTTCCCGGTTACAGTCGCATTGAAACCACAATAAGTAAGAGGAAAAGAGGGGGAGCAACCAACAAAGCAAAAGAAATATGGCAACAAGAAAGGAAAGAAAAATTAAAGGCGTGTTCCCTTTCCCCCTTCAGAGCAACAAGCACTTCTAAAAGCCCTAGGAAGCTTGTTAGCTAGCAAGTCCCCCCATCACGACGAGAGGGCAGGATATTCACATTCAGAGGACTCCAAGCTCAAAAAGTTGGCGAAGCCAGACGTCCACGGACGTTGGAGAATTTTGTGAGTTTATCAGGGCATGAACTTGGTGGATTTGTTAAGACGGGAATTTTGTGAGGTTGTCAGGACCTTTTTGTTGCCAATTATCTCTGTAAGCTTCACCCCAGTGTAGAAGCAGGTAGGGGGTGCTTACTTTTGAATCCATCCTCTCAGCCAGGACACGAATGAAACTCTATCAGGGCCCCGCGCAGGGAAGTACTAATCGACTAAAAGCATAATGCTCACGTCGACCCCCACCTTCAGCTCATCGATGTAATGAGACCCTTCTATCCGAAGGGTCCCATTGGTGAACTTAGTGCACTTTTCCCGGAGTTCATCGACTTCTGCAGCCACGACCGAGCAGGGAAGGGACGCACCCTGGGAACCACAGATACTGATCAACACTGACCTGTACGAGGTGACGGGAGTGCAGACAGTTCCCTGTGCCCTTGCACGCCTTGGAAGCGAAACTGGGTCAGGACAGGTTTTCTTCCCCATCGTGTTCAGTACTTTCAAGGCTTCCAAAAGGTCCGTGAGTTTGGCACTATCTCGTGCCACGCGGCACTCATAGGCCACAGTCAGTCTCGCCGCAATAGCGAACAAGACAGCAAAGCAGATGATGTTGTTGATGGCGCTGGACCTCATCTTGTTTGCTGTATATTCTGACGGGAGAGAGACGGAGAGAGGCCAATGCCTCGGTATATATATAGGTTTTTGGGGGTGCACAATGTCCGCATTTTCGAAAACTGATAGCAACTAGAAGTGTAGTTTCAATTGCCATATTGAGAGTACCAGTGCGGTGGAACCGAAAGCTCCTGCAACGTTGTAGATCATAATAGTAATACGAAAAGGGAAAATTGTTGGTTCGGGTACCATTTGCTTCAAAGCCAATTAGAGCAACCCCATCGTCTTCTGTGCCTGCAGGACGGGAACTGATATCGATACCAACCCTGATATGCAATTCGGGGGATAATCCTAGGTGCCACTTGTCGGGATGAGAGGCCTACATGCATCAAACAAGTCTTGCCCGGTGAACCCGCAACAGGGTGGACAGCAGCTGAAGCAAATGTAACATAATTGAGACAGTAAATTTGGCTAGCACCGCTGTTTCGAGATGCGTGGATTCTGAAGTACCCAGACTGGGGTAGCATCAAACAAGACTTCGATAGTCAAGGTTTGCGTTGCATCCCAGATTCATTTTAAGTGCTGGGTATTGGGTATCCTAGTGGCTGAGAGACTGATATTCGGGGCAAAAATGAGCTGAGGGTCGATGGGGGGCATGACACCCTACGGAATGAATATGAATTCCCAAATCCCATCTTTTCTCAGTGGACAGCTAGCCTTCATGCACAGATGCCGACTTTTGGAAAAAGATGCATTAAAGGTCTCAACAAATGTGTTCTAAGAGAGAAGGTGTAGTGTAACTGTGTTCAATAATGTTAAGAATTTGAACATTCATCAGCTTCACCAAGGGTAAGTAGGGGGTTAATAGTACCTAGTGGATATTGGGTACTGTCGGAGGATAAGTACTGGGTATAGCCTGCAGTACGGGATCATAGAAGTCGTATTATAAGGATCATAGTGGTAAATCTCAATGACCTCGTAGTACCTCCCGGAGCCAAATTGAAATGAGAGTACCTGAACGCTGTGTTGCTTGAGAAAGCAATAACTATTGGGTATCAGACCATAAATGGGTTCCAAACTTGGTCAGTTGAGAGCTTTCGTGTTCGCATGTGGGCTAAGAGGCTTTTGCTGCAATTCTCTCACTGCGGACAGAGGAGGGTTTTATAGCACATTGGAGCTGGTAAAACTCCATTCTAGCATGGTTTCTGATTCTTAAGTCCTCTAGACATTATCATTCTGACCTGCGTTCGCCGAGGACTGAAGGTGGATAAAGAGGCCCCCCTTTGGATGCTTCCGTCTGCTTTTATTGGATGCTATCCCGAGATCCCTCTTTAATTCGGTTTTTCCATACACAACTGAGCACAGGGGGGATAAGTTTGACTGGGGCGATATGCCACGCCTAATTTTAACATCCCTTCTTCGAGAATCCTACAGCTCTGCATCTCTAGATAGACGCTCTGCTAGATGGTGATTTGCTGGAAGTCTTGGTTGTAGATGTGAGGCTTATCCTAGCTAGCGAAGAAAGTCCTCTGCCCACATTTTTCGATTACAAGCCGATATTCTAATGCCAATAAACTGATTTTGTTTCATCGCAGCAGCCCCAGAGTGATGTGACATGGCGGTAAAGGTGTTGTTTTGGCTCAAGGTTGTGGAGTTAGAATATTCGATATGCGCCTATCATAAAATAGTTCCTATTTGCACGCAGCCTTCTCACTGAGGGTGGGTAAATTGGAATTCCTCGACCTACTGCAATACTACCTAAGTAGATACCAACAGTTTTAGCCCCCGCTCTCGTATTGCATGAGCACGTGGGGTTGATTCGAATATAAGGTTGTCTATGTTAATATCAGGGAGCACTGGATTGTGCCTTTTTTGAAGTTGGTAAATGTCGGTTGACTCAGTCCCGTTGTTATGAACATCCTCCGAAGTGCAATATTAGTTGTTTTGTCATTGCAGGTTCTGTGGGGGGAGCGCTCATAACAAAGAAGCCTTACTGTGAGCACTAACCATAATGCTTTATGGCGGAGACTCAGGTGTCAGACTATAACTCTCTTATCAACCTTCAGGAAGAATGCGTAAGCTATGGATCACGTGTTTCTTTTTTTGAGACCCAGTCGTACAATCGGTATAAGTATAAAAACAGCAGTTCTAGAAGAACGTTGATTTGGGGGCATGCCGAGCAGCTCGCTACTGTCCTTCCAGGGCCCTATCAAAACCACAAAGTCAGACCCATGGCACTCCTGTACAAGTGTTGGAAGAGGTATGCGGAAAAACCTGCTGACCACTCACCAACGGCGGGGGCTATTGGCGATGACTAGCTGAGGCATCTTACTCCTTACGTCTCTTTTGCAATATTGATAAGTATGTATATTTGGTAGTTTGGCCTCTTTCATTTCGGCTGGCAAGTCTCGTGGAATATATCCAACCCGAGAGCCAGTTCCCTTGCTAGTTGAAACACTGGTTCGAGTGTTGCCATTTTCTGGTGACTTACCCACTTGATCCCCTCTTTCGCAAACCCTGCCATGCGTGTAGCCCCGTGCCCAGGGTATCCAGGAACCTCGTTCCTCCGCCCTGAATGCCGGAACCCGTACTTACATAATGAACCAACCAGAGTATAGTGGATTGAATATCTCGCCTGAAAACCTATGCTCGGATAGCCTGACGCATGTTTGTAGCCCTCGGGCTGGGGTTGCATGGCTGAGGCAATTATAAGGTAATCCGGTCGACGTTTGGCATCGACACCCACTAAATTTGAGTATATATGCGGGAACCTCTACGAGGGGTTGTGCCAACAGGACTAATGTGGGAATATCTATGAGTAGTCTGGTTGGCACGACCGCTCCTGTGGTATTCGAGATAAGAGGGACCAAATAAAGGTAATATGGATAGATCCTTCGGCTGCCGTCTCAGCGATAAGTATTTGTGTAGTCCATAGTCTGGTTGGGTAGTCTAGCTGCACTCGAGTAAGTCTTTGTCGCTTAGCAAATATGAAAGTCAGGGTAACTACGAGATAAGAAGGATACTGTTATATTACAACGGTAGTAAAATTCACACCAAACCATCATAAGAGGGAGTGGTTTGGAGTCATGCAACTAGGCATCATTTTCAGCGAGTGTCGAACCTTTTCAGGTGCCCGATTATGCGCAAAGCCTCACATTCTGACGTGGAAAATGGTAGTCTGGACTTCCGAGGGGCTTGTGCCAACCAGACTAGTAGTCTGGCTGTTGCACCAGAGAATGGTAGTCTCGGGGGAAATGGGCATATCGGTACACTTCTTTTCATCTTTACCTGTTGTCGTACTCGTCTTACTCACCCGCACCCGCAACATTTCCGAGAGAACTGCAGCGGCTTGGCAACGAACGCACGACGAGGGTAGCAATGCTAAAAAGACGGAAGCTCCAACCAGACTAGGAAGCTCCATGGAACCTCGTGGTCTGGAGTGGACAACTAGTGTGAAAGTATAGTGTGAAAGTACCACTGCAGAAGACGACCATGCAAACTGAAAGAAAAAGACAAGTATATAAACATGATAAGGCAAGTGCAACTACGATAAGACGGCAAAATTATATGGAGAAGTCGTGGTATGGTTGGCAGAGAAGTCGAGTCCACAACGGAAATCTAGTCTGGTTAGCGGGAACAGTCCGCAGTCAAAGTTTCACACCATATACCGCAACAGTATTCAGTATAACTCGACTTCTTCGTACAAGTAGATTATCCGAGCGTACAGTTCCCAGTCCTCGAACTCTACAGGCGAAGCATTCCGAGTCTGGCTGCAGGTGAAGGATAGGTACTAAGTAGCTATAGGTAGTCTCAGGCCAAGTTCCGAATCAATACCAGCCAGAATCAAGGCCCCTTCCAGGAGGGCACATTCAACCATTCCCCCAAAGTTGTCTAGTATATACCTACTTCACCGGCTAGTATGCGTGTAGGCTTTTTTTACGGCCCTTTCGTAGGTTAATACAATAAGGTTACTCAAATCACTCCCGTATGGCCAAAATTTTGTAGATATCTGGCGGGGTTTCATATATACGGTTTTTCTCCGTATAACCAAAAGTACGAGCAAGGCCCTACTATAAATGCAGAGATGCGCCGTATATGGGGGCCTTTGTTAGTCTGGTTGTACCTTTGTATGGATGTACAAAAGTTGTGAATCGCGAGAGTTACTCGGGACCTAAACCGTAGCCTGGTTGGACCTAAATCGGGTGCTTATCTTTTGGCAGCGAAAGCTTAATTCGCAACTACTTGACGTCGAATATCTGGCCCTGCTCTATGGCGCTGGTTGCGTATGCTAGGGGTGGATATTTGAATACGCTGAAAACTTTTCATACTAGAGTAACCCCTTATAGTACTAGTGTTTGCGGAAAGAACTTATACCCTGCAGCCAGTTCTGGTAAGGAGTCATAGAGGCCGGAGCCTCAAGTTATAATGGGACGACAATTGTTACAGGGCTGGAGAAAGTCTCGCTATGGGTGGAAGTAAACAGTCTGGCTGTGGGGAAGTTCTAAGTTCCGGTTACTTAGGAGAGAATTGCGACTAGAGTATTACCCTGAAGCCACCCCAACTAGTGGTCGATATATAAGCTTTTACTCTACAGTAAAAGTATAGCTATAGAATGCATCCATCGAGCGAAATAAAAGTTAACTGAATACACCCTAGGGGTTTGAAAAGTCCACGTCATGAAATGCAAGCTAGTGCCAAAATCGATTCAAGATCTAGATAAAAGATAAAGCAAATTGTAATTCAAACTAGAACCTAAACATAAAGGCTACCAAATTCATATGCCAAATCCTACACCTACAACATAAAGGGGACATGACCATCCCAAAATGCAAACGAATGTACAAATCCTTTCCACAGTTTCGTTAGATACCCACCTGAAAACTACCCCATCATATCACCTCTAAGATTTCACCCCTTTAAGTTCGTAGTCAGCTTCAAATTCATCAACAAAGTCCGCCTCAGTCAATTCGGTATCCTGGACCTTCCAGTACAGAACTGGAAGGGCAAAGACCATGCCTGCTGCGCAGAGTCCCCAGCTCGAGCCGAATCTAAAATGTTTTTCTATCAGCAAAAACCCTGCTTCTGATCTCATGAGTCGGCCATGTAGGCAGAATTGTACTTACAAAGACTCGAAGGAATATTTAACAGCGTCCATTCTCCAAACTACGGCCGCTCCAGCTGATTGGATTCCCTTGTAGAATCCTGCAAAATAAGCTAGCTTCCTGGGGTCATTGGAGAGCGCGCCCATAAGCCAGTAGGCATAAGTTTGCCACATGGCGTCAAGGAATCCGTAGAAAAGATACAGAATGCAGTATCCCGCGAATTCAGAATCTTGAGTCACTTTGATTAGCAGCGCTCACAAAGGTATGATTTCCGCAACACTTACCATAAACATCAATTCCAGGAGGGACAGGCTTTTTGTTTCCTAGAGCATTTGCTTCATGTAGACGCCCATCTGGATAGCGATGCAATACAACGTAACCAGCGCCCCACTGAAGTAGGTGTTAGTTCTCCCTTCGAAGCCAGAGGTTTATAAGAGAGGAGAACGAACGATCACGTTGACAATGACAAACAGAATGCCCCAGCCGAGCCATGCCCTTGTCTTCCTTGAACCCAGCTTGACATTATCGAGGATGAAACCAAACACAATGGCACCAAAGATTTGAGAAAGCCAGTACCAGATATTATTGAACGCCCTCCCTCGCAAGTTGAACAGGTACAGGTTAAAGCCGTTTTGCTGATACGTATAAAACCAGTTACTCGCCCAGAACATAGGGAATAGGAGGAGGATGTAGTAGTCAGATATGAGAGTTTGGTAAAGGCCTTTTATCTCCGTAATAGCCGAGGGGTGCCGGACATGGGCAACACGGCTACCATCCTTTCGCACAATTTGTTCTGGTGGCACAAGGAAAAAAGCAAGAACCGCTCCTGCGACCATAAGGATGATGAATCCGATGTATGTGCCATCGTTGACTACGCCGCTTGATTCGGAATTCCAGTTTTGAACAATGGGAGAAATAGAACCAATGACGGCACCCTATAATAGTTAGATGGGGTTTAGCGTGAAACATCAGTATATTAACTCCTCACCATGTTAAAAATCCCCCAGAAGAGGCCAATATATCGCCCTTTCTCACTTTCAGTAGGATAACTCTGTTCAATCACAGTATTTCATCAGTATGAATTCTTGTCCCATGCTTAGCCGATCGGTTTGAACTACCATCATGATGGTTCCTTGGGCGCACCATAAAAATGCGGCGCAAACGCCCAAGATTGCACCAGAAGCGATAACGAAGCCAGCATTTTTGGTATGATTGTAACAGAGCAAGCTTCCAGAATACAAGGCGTAGCCCACTCCGCCAAATCCGAGCGTTGCACGAGCACCAACTAAAGTAGTGTTAGTGAGGTTGATCAGCAGGGCTTCAAGAGTTGAAAGCAATACAGTAGTTAAGAACAGTTCCTGCAATGAAGCCAAAGAAGGCGAACGTGGTGTATAGCGCCGAGTTTGCGTTGGAGGTAACGGAACTATCAAGCTAGATAGATATTTGATCAGCACACTTTGTATGAAGGAAGCTGCGGATGAATATGAAAAGAATATATTTCACGTACTTGGCCACCAGCACCCAAACTGAAAATAGACATATATTAGAATGCGTTTCAACAAGTAGCGTAGATTGACTAGACGTACCCATTGAGCGCGTTGAACATGCCTATTTACCCTAATGTAAGTGAACATTTCCGCCTGCGTAGGTTTATGAAGCATATTACCTGGACATAGGAAGCAGACGAAGCCAGTCAGGATGACTACCACATCTCGATTAGCATCCTGAACTTAGGCAGTTGTAGGAATTTCCATATTGCGAATACCTTGGGTAAGCGGTGACCGCCATGCTGGAATGCTAAGTCCAAAAATTTTGTAACCTGACTGGTTCCAACTCTCTGCAATCGCTGGTGTAAGTGAGTTTTTGCGAACCTCAGTGTCTGCCATCGTGCTGTTGTGATTCCCGTTGGCTATGATAGTCGCGTGCGGCCTGGATTTGTGTCTCGGTAAAGAGATGGAAGATCCAACCTAGGTCGGAGGAGCGAGACTGGGGATAACTATAAAACTGAAGGGCAGACAAGCCTAGGAAGAGCTGGTGATGGCAGTACAATACAGAACCATCCTCGCACACACCGGGGAAGTATAATCCCAATCCAACCGTCGAAGGTAAGGCGTATTCAATGCCCCCTCATTGACCCATTGGAACGCCCGCAGCAAGGAGATGAGCACGAGACTTGACAGCGTAAGAGTGGCATACCCATCATACATGTGTAGGTATCTATGCACTATTGCAGAGCAAATCTGGTTACCAAAGCTACCTACCTCTTCAAATCGTGCGACCCACCAACAACATCGGGCATGCCAGAATAATGCTTCGGAGGAGGAACCCCATATAAGTAAGGATCGTCGAGAACACCGTTGAAGAGGTGGAGCCGTTGCAGCATCCCTGTCCACTGGCCTGAACAAAATTTGCGAATCTCTACTAAGTAAATACCTAGCGTTTCAGTTTCTCCCAGCCTGCAGGTCTGAGGAATCAATATCTATCCTCACTGCAGGTGCCTCATAATACTCCGTTCCATAATTAGGCTTGACACCTTTCTGCAATGTGCAGCGGCCAACTCTGATTGGGAATGTAATAGGACTGGGGCATATGTATATGTAGGTATGATTCAATTCAATGCTCCAATCGTTCATTCCACACGTGCAAGCATTATCTCACAAAATCAACTGACAGGCGGAATACCTCGTGGACTAGAAGTAATAGGCGAAGGCGCGAAACGCACTCTACCAAAAGTGATGTGAGGGGGTCGGGCATGCGTCAGTCCAATTTACCCGTCGCTGCAAGACGCTGACTGCCGTAGAGTCCTAATATCCGTTCTAGTCTGGTTGGCACTATCCGTTCTATGTAGTGGCTCGAAAACCTTATAAGTAGCACGAGGGCTACACATCCCGACCAGTGATTGTTGGATGTAATTACCGTCAACAAGCCTAAACCGTACCAATCCCAATACATAGAAGTCTTCCGGATTTGTGCATATTGTCTATTTTGACTACCCGCCTAGAGTTAGGTACTTAGGTGCGTGGGAGTGGTGCTGGCGTGACTGGATTATCGTAGCCTGATTGGAATTATCGTGGAGTCAGAATTTGCCAGAATCTTACGCTTCCAAGTATAGGATCGATAGGGTCAAAGGCTGCACCAGTGTCGCAAGGATAATGCAATGCAATAACATTTAACCCGAGACCAGCCGAGGGAATATATATATATCCCTCTTCATCTCCACCATTCGCACTTGCAACAGGACCAATTACGCAGATATTCCAAGAAGAATCAGGGGTGGAAACTTTCCTTATTCCTGTCTATGAACTCCCCCCTATAAAGATAGTTAGTCTGGTTAAAAGATAGTAGTAATCATACAAATGGCTAGGCCTAGGCATTTAAGGGACATCAATCTTAAGTAGTACTGCAGCAGTCTTATCTACATATGTCTAGTACACCCGAGATAGCCGTAAATCACGAGAACAGCCATAAATGGAGAGAGAGATCATGTAATGTTACACGGTAAGTATTTGGTGGTTCTATTTAGTGAGGTTGCAATTGTAACCGAATAAGAACTTAAGTACCTCAGTGTGGTCAGACGACGTCCTGCGTCTGAAAAGCTTGACTAATTATTGGCATGCAGTTCAGGATGCACAGATGAAAACTAACCAGTTCAAGGAGCGTCTATTTTGAGCAATGGAAACCAGACTAAGCAATGAAGGTGGATAGTTCTAACCCGTCAGGAGTCTCAATGAGTTGATGTTTCCTCCACCGTCATGACAACCTCAACCAAGCAGTAATTGATATAGAACAATGATCCTGTATATTCCTGAAGCACATGTTGATAACCTAGCTACCGATAAAGTGGAACTGAAAAGGCGCGAGACTAAACTAAAATTACACTAAACTCACTGGACTAAGAAATATCTTTAGGTTTGCCGTCTAGGAAATTGTTCAACCACATGAGACCATTAAACCTACTCTCCATTGACTTTGTACCCCAGTATTGGCCTCCCCACTCGAGCGCACCCTTTTCGAAGCCTTGCGTAGCTATCAGCTCCCAATGTCCTAAATTCCTATTGCCAAGTGGGTAGCATGGCAGCGACTTCTTCCACACATAAGCTTCCACGACGATACTGGCTTCGAAGGTCTCCTTCGCAAAAAGATTGTCATGCCCAGTTGGCATTGGGCAAGGCAATTCGAGATAATCACGGGTAGTAGTGCTATTATCACACTTCGAGTTGATAGCAGCGGTGCCACGGCACGTGAGGACAACTTTACGCCAGCCATCTTTCCATGTCCAGTCAAGGACCTGAATTTTGAATATCCCGCTCTTCGAGTCGTACTCTTCCTTGCAAAAAGGTGACACGTCCCCACCAAACCAGGGCACAGGCAGTAGTATAGTAAAAATGGGACGGAAAGTCCAGTTGATTGACTTTTCGGTAGATTCCCTAGAAATCAATGGAATATCGAAGCCCAGAAGGAACGCTTTCAGCCCTATGGTAGAGCCTCCAGCTAAGGCTACGTAAGGTAGGGATTCCTGAGACAGGACCTCATTTCCTTTGTCGATTTTTGGAACGAGAGATTGAATCCTTGGCAGCATATATGTTAGTTACGATTTTCTCTCGAGGCTTACAAGTTTCGGGTGCAAATACCAGACCCAGCCTGTAGGGAAACTTGCACCCCAGCTTTTCTCAATGTGGCCGCGTCCTTGCTCTTGCCATACAAAATCTTCCTGCTCCTCCCCTGTCGGATATCTCAATATCTTCTCAATATTGATCTCCGCCTCTGCAGAACCACTACGGACAAACCAGTGAAGGGGAAGTAGATATTCTAGAGCTGACAATGGACCCTCTGGGCTTTGCTCGGGGCCTGCAATAGAGTTGTTACCACCCCAAACAGCTCCTTTCCTCAGCTGGATATCAACCCCTAGGATATCACTATCCACTGGCAGTATAAGCTGGTAGTCCATGGTGCCATCCTTGGAAACAACTAGTGTCCCTATCGTTTGTCCATGCTCGTCGGTGGCTGTAAGCTCTAGTTCTGTACCCTCTCCTCCAGTACGTCCCTTGAAAACGAGATTCTCCGGATGTACATTAAAATATAGTGCCTTGCCGTGGTTTTCAGGAGGGATGTAACTGAAGTGGAGAAGATGCGGCTTGTGTTCTTTTTTTGCATTGCGTACAGTGGAGAAGATGACCAATATCGTAGCACCCTTTTTTGTTGTGATTCGTGTATAGTAACCCTCGAAGGGAGCGTGAATATGAGGTTGATAGCTGTGGCACTTTGCACTATCAAAGCCAATGGCCGTTAAGACCGTAGTGGCACGAGTGGCAATCCATGCAGGAAGAAAATGCACACCAAGACAGAGGAGAAACGAGAGTGGCTCAAATATGAAGGACCAAAGAAGAGTAGGTATTGATAGAAGGGCCATGGTTTATAAGAGTTGACACTCCCGCAGTTGTCTGGTTTCCCCACAGGATCCCCAAAGTTTAAGTAGGCCGGGTACGAGGCTACGTAAGGCCGCCCATGGCGTTAAATGCGGGGCCGTTGTGGCACCCAGTTGAGTCTCATGAGCCAAGACACCGATATTTCATTTTGAGGGCTTTCACATGTTAAACGTAGGTGTATGCAAGAGATAGCAACAGTATACAGCGATAACGGACGCGTGACCAATAAAGATCTACTTCCACAATAGATAGATTGATGTATGTATTATGCTTGAACATGTACTTCCGTATATGTTGGGTGTCAGTGATGAGAAGTGTGATGTAGAAGACATGAAGGAAGAATGACCAAGGAAAGGGTCGAACTGATCTATATACCTACATGATTGAGACAACGTGCACTGGCATGGTCTGTGGTAGGGCCATCCCCAAAGGCCGCTTTCAGAGCCATGATGGTGGTAGGCATGGTGGCAGCTAGGACGTATGGGAGTGAGATCATGGATGCAACCAGACTAATGCTGCATCTACTGTATAGTCTTGGCATTCTTTAATAGGCACGGCAGATAGTTGAATATGTGCATACAAATACAGTGCACCGTAGGGAAAAGTTTCCGCGCACTCCTTTTTATGCAGCGATCGGCACCGAATGACAAGTATGAGTTAACCGCTGTGGAGATATTTACATAGTCTCGTCCCTATTTACATACATCGCCAGACTATATCTATGTACAAGATAGAAAGCCCATCATATCTGGTGTGTGCTCGTGTGCCAATCCTGTCTTCGTGGAAGGTAACTATCCTATATACAATTCTTATCGTACTCTAATTTGGGAGGTATCCGGATCTTGAGCGCTACGCCAAGCTTAGCAGGGCTTTGTATCAAAGCACTCTAACCTTGCTTCCTTTCTCGGTGGACTAGTAGCTGTGAAGAAGAGAATAGCTGAATGATACATGGAAAGATATTCCTACTAGGCTCTCTTACCAGATCTATGCCTTGACGGGTTGCTGCAGTTATTAAAACTGGGGGGCAACTAGGCTACTAAATATTGATGAGCTTTCTACCTACATAGATATAGTCTGGTGATGTATGTAAATAGGGACGAGACTATGTAAATATCTCCATTGTTGTGCTCAATCTGGTTAGCGGTCAACTCATTCGGTGCCGATCGCTGCATAAAAAGGAGTGCGCGGAAACTTTCCCCCACGCACTGTATCTATATCATGTATTTACTGCCGTTGGAGCCCGTGACTGTTTACACCTAAAATGGCAGATACGAAAGCCAAGGCTAGACTGTCGTGCTCTACTACTTGATATGTCAGGACAAATTATGTTTCCCAACAAGCTATGGCATCGGTGTTAGTCGGGTAAGCTTGAGAATATTGGTCTTGGTATTCCCCTGAATTGATCTTCCGCTAAATAAGCCAGAATATCAGTGGTATGCTCACTAGCATGGGCAATATCGCGCATATCTGGTGTTGAAGAACTCAGCGAAAGTGAGAGACAATGTAAGAAATATTCCGCATGTTCTCGAGCTGTGGTCAGCAATGCCCTGAAAACCTAGGTAGTCTGCTGCTGAAAGGGTATGGTTGTTACCAGATTCTGAACCGAGCCTCACGGTCTCAGTTACCCGGCGCTTCGGTCAACCTATGTGAGCTTACCTTGCATGGACATGGCGCTACCTTTCCAAAAATGGGGGAAATACGCGGAGATGAAACTCACTTTATAGGTTCTTCGAATTGAAATTGACTCTCAAGTGGTATAGCGCCATGGAATGATGTATTTCAAGTTATTATATAAGTATAGATATCTGACAACTGGTATCTTTCGGAGAATTATTACTACCCGTGGATCCGGATCATCCCATGCCTTGCAGAATTTCAAAAGGGATTCAGCCGTACTTTGGTGAGAAATCTATATAACCTTTGGATGGGCACCCGATTTCCTTACTCCTAAAGTCGTATAATCCTCGAGCTGGCACTCATGACCATTAAGCGGAATTGAATTCCTCGTCTGACCGGCGGTAGGTCGCCATTATTTGTATTTGTGCTTGAGTAGACCTCAAGCCTCTCCGTTCTTTCCGCAAATTCTTCTGAAGCTCAGCCTGCGAATATCAACGATTTTTTTGCTGCATACGGATAGCTTTTAAGCCAAATCTGGCATGGCGCTTGGGCTTGTCGTAAGTACTAGTTACATATGACTCTGCATACTACGAATATATCCACTGATGATCACTTTAGTCTGCTGCATTACGTGAACCTAGGCCGGGCAGTGTCCCACCTGCTGCTTCAATTGCAGTGAAATGGTTTCTGATTACAATTCTGTGGTCTGTGGTTGCCCTAAGATTCTGGGCTATCCGAAAACTTAAGTACTCGATCTGGAGCCCCCGTGGCCTTGCGAGCATCTGCATTCTCACCTTGCCATTTCTGGGGACGTTCTATTGTATTGCTGCCACCTATGTGGTGGTTCATCTCATGCAGTTTCAGAGCCTCAATAGTGAGAAAGAAATACCCAAGGAATTGCTAAAACATGTGCTGATGGTCAGTTTTTCTGGTGCGAGACTGAGTTCAACTAGCATATTGACTTGCTGTTACTGTCGCTGGCTCCTAAACTAACCTACTACCGGCGTTGTAGGTCTCATCTTCTGCAAATCTCGCTTACCTGGTAACTTTATGGCTGGTAAAGACTGCCTTCGTGGTGATATATTTCGAGTTTGCTGCAGTTCTACCGTATAAGGTAAGATGGTTTCTCTATGGCACTGCTGCCAGCATATGCATCTCCTTCGTGTATATTTTCATATTGAATATACTATGGTGCCTTCCCGTACCTCGGCGTTGGTATGTGCGACTCTATCCACACCACAGTGGACACTTGATTCCAATTATTGCAACACGCTGACAATCATGCTTGAATTCTAGGTCTATTGGGCAAGATTACTGCAATTCGTTCACATCCATAAATCCAGTATTACAAACCACAATGGCAAACATTGTCACCGATATTCTTTTGTGCATGACCGCCTATATAATTATCCGGTCTATCAGCTTTCATCCAAAATCACGTACCTATGAGTGCCGAGCAATATGGTTCGTCGTCAGTATAGCTACCATAACAATAGTACTTGCTATCTCACGATTGACCGCCATACTTCTCTATTACAGATTGTACGATAGGGCGAGCTCGGGGGTAGTAGAGGTATTAACGGAGACTGAGGCTGCTATGGTTGGCTGTGCTGCTTGCCTACCGGCCATGAGGGTGTTTCTCAGGAAGCAAAGGGATACTTTCTACGTAAAACGGAAGTCTATGATTACTCATACTCCATCAAGCGACTGATGAAGTGGCAGATGGGAGATTGGCAACGATAAGAGGATGAGGGAAATGATTTGAAGATATTCGCTAGTCTGGTTGGCACGGTATTCTGCACCCGGAAGCAGTCTGGGACTAGGAATTCGGTTGGATATCATGGCGTTTCGGGGTTTATTTTATTCGCTTGTCTAAGGGAGTGGTTTATTTTGACGGTTCCTAATTGCTTTCTCTAACTAGACTAGTGCCTTCAGCAGTATGATGAGAATAATCAAAGAAATAACCTAGCAGTCTGGAACGAGGCAGGAAGCCTTCCCAAATTACACCTTAATGATCGGTCACGAGTGTCTTTTCAGTTATAAAACCACATAAAGAAGAATCCTATGCAAGTTTCGATCTTATTTCTACTCCATTTCTCGTATTTATTGGAACCAACTAGACCAAAAATGAGACCTCGGGTGCTAGGTTGTAATCCTAACACCTGTATGTATTCAACAGTATCGATGTCCATCCCGAAGGATAAATAAATCACAGAGGTCTTGTTTATACAGCATCGAATGACACTTTTCGATCATCTCGTTCTCTGCTAGAGCGGAGAGAATGGAGTGCGTTTTATATAGGAAGCATGGTGGAAGTTTGGCGATCTCGTTACTAATACATTAAAGTTTTACGATGATGACTCCTCATATACCTTGGGAATAGTGTCTCCGCTACTCCGCACTTAGGTAGGTAGTAGTCTATGTCTTAAGTATTTCTTTGATACACAATTAGTCTGGTTGGCACATACACAATAGATGTTGATTTGGGCTGTCCTACTGTGTGAGACGTCTAATTGCACCTTTAGCGCTAGTCGAGTTCTCTTGCCGCCGGCCAGGCGCCACAATCCCTGTGTGGTTAAGTTCAGGGTAATATTATAATAAACTATGTCGACATGAACTACTTAAGTACGTACCGTATTTTGTTTATTTATTTTGAACTCATTACTCGTATGCACATCTTTAGGGGACATGACGAGCCGCTCGAAAGTACGCACCGTAGGAGCCACTATAGGACAGCGACCACAGAGTGAGAGTAGATGATCTTTATATTTAAATATGGTAGGTACTATGTTGTATCTAGAATCCTATACATAGATACTTGCGCTAGGTTCATCGAAGTTTCGCCCAGATGCAAGAGCCAAGAACTAAGCGGGGGTCTGGTGCATATATAATCCTTTATTTTAACCGTACCTAGAGTATTACAATTGCGAGAAATACACTAGGATGTACAGTACTCCGTGTGGCCCTCCACAGGAGCGGTCGTGCCAATCAGACTACCATGGGGCGTGCGTTGTCTGGTTGTGGCACCCCAGGAAAAAATATTCTGTTTACAGAATCTTAAAATGTAGGTTGCAACCATATATAATCGCAGGCTAGGCACGGATATCATATGGAACAACTAGCTAGTAAGTACAGTAACAAAGACTTATTGTGCAACAAGACTGCATAGTAGCAACAATACTCTTAGTCTGATTGGTATGACCATACAAATATAGTTTGGTTGCCGCTGCATGTATCATGTACAATCTGTCATCGTGGCCGTGCCAACCAAGCCAATCGTGGCCCAATCAGGTCACAGCCTGAGCAAGCCATGTCATGCAAAACAGATCTTCTCACTTGGCAATGGGAGTATCCTTCAGGTTCCTACATTAGCGTGCATCTAGACTATCCTAGGAAATCCCAGAAGCAGAAGCATGCGGGATGAAATTTCCATTCTCGCTGCTCCCTCCAATTATGTGAGGTGCCGAGCCAGCCTATTCTCAATACCCCTTGTTGTGTGCGTCAGGGTCTCGGACCACGATTGAGAGACTTTGCTTTTGTGCAGCACAATCTGGCTTAGGTCTGGAGTTGATGATTTCCAGAAGTGCTCTGCCAGCCGGTGTTATGACTATATATAATAGACCTACTGTGCCCTTACTGCAAGTTGTAGCACCAAACTGTGTGCATTGTCGAACTCGAGCAAAACAAACCCCTGGGGCTTTGGTATTGGATCATCTTGCGATAGAGGGCACGCAGTCTCCGTCATCCGTTTCGGATTGCAATTGAAGCTTCGCCGGTGATAATAACGTCTGAAGCTACACTATAGGTGAGTGAGACATGGGTCTGATGATGATCACTTGCGCCGCGACCGCTACTGATCCATGTTTCTTAGACGTGTTATGCTGAGAAATTTACGGGAGACTGGAATAACAGAAAACAGGTGTTCTAGCCCCCAACACTGCTACATTGTATGCAGCCAGACTCCTGACAACATTCACAGTGGAATTCCCTAGACTAAAAGTTCTGGGTTCTACTTGTCTTGTGCTACCAGACTATACTTTCTGCAACCGTGGATTCCTATCAGACTAGATTCCTATCGCTAAGTGCAAGGCTGGGTTCCGACCTTGTTGAAGTCTAGACATATAAAGTACTTTTGAACACTTCCTCTTCCTCAGCTGTCCTAGGCCTATGTGATCCCATTCTATTCTTGCTTCAGCCTTCCAAAGCTGTTCTCGTACCCTTTAATGTCAGCTTATAAGCTAACATTTGCGATACTTTAGACTTCTCCTATAATTTGTGCCGCACCATTCTTTATATTGCTTTCGATCTCGTACAGAGGGACCCAGTATACCTGCCCCCGAATTTTGGGCCTTTAGTGTGCACCTAACTTCATAACCCCTTCGTTAAAATTCAGACTTTCTTTTTAGAACTGCACTACATTTGAATCAAAATGTGGTCCCTTACGCTCTCTATTCTCAGCGTATCAATACTTTCAACTTTCGTTCAGGTCACATATGCTCAGGCATCCCGGATTTCGCCTTCGTTAGCAAGACCATTTACTGTCAAGCTCCCCATACCTGTTATCAAAAGGCCACTCACTACATACAGAGACCCACAGACAAATAGCCAGATTGACTTTTACGAGGTTAAAATTACTCCATTTACAAAAAAGCTCTTCCCAGATATAGCAGGACCTGGTGCTACTCTTGTTGGCTATGATGGGACAGAGCCTGGCCCCACATTCTTGATAGCAAAAGGCATAGAGACACTTGTGAGAGTGGTGAATGATAATTTGGGCTCTAATGGTGGTGGTAATGGTCGATCAAGTGCATTGCATTTACATGGCAGTTACAGTATGTTTCAGCTCATCCCAATTACCAGGGGTTAGCTAATCAATGCATGTCGTTGGTTTTTCTAGGCCGAGCTCGTATGTTTTCTTACGCCTTCTTAGCAACGTCAAGTTTCCGAATATCGAGGTTTTATCCACTAACCTACATGCCTTTAAAGCTTTCGATGGTTGGGCACATGATCTCATCCCTCCCGGATCTTATAAAGACTACTACTACCCAAATAAACAGTCTGCAAAAACTTTGTGGTATCATGTATGTGACAATTCAACTGTGATACGTGTATGGGTTTTTTAATTTCTTCGGGATTGCTAAGGGCTCGTGAACATAGGATCACGCACATCGCCTTACGGCCTTGAATACCTACGCTGGTCAATATGGTACATATATTTTGTACGATGGAGCTGAAGAAGAGCGACTTGACCTTCCCCGAAGTGGCTCTCCTTACGACATTCCCCTAGCTTTCAGCTCGAGATTCTTTACTGCAGCTGGAAATATTACGGATGAGTCGGCAGAGCGGACAAGCATTTATGGTGACACTCTCTCGGTCAATGGTGTGATCATGCCATATATGGAGGCTATAGGCAGGAGATATAAATTCAGGCTCCTCAACGCTGCACCCAGTAAATCGTTCAGACTGAAACTTTCAGTAGACGGGACAAACGAAGTGGTCGATATGTTGGTGGTGGGAAGCGACGCTGGTATCATGCAAACAGTGGTGTCTACGAATACTTTGTATATGGGGATGGCGGAAAGATGGGAGGTAACTCACCGAAGCATGACCGACAATGGCAAACTGTAATAAGGCTGACTAGTGCATATAACACAGGTAATTATCGACTTTGAGCCGTACGTAGGCCGAAATCTTACCCTAACAACGGACACAATTTTTGCCGATACTATATATACTGGTCCCGAAGCGTCAACCCTATTGCGATTTGTGGTAACTAGTGCGCCAGTCACTGACACCACTGGAAACAAAGTATTCAAGAACGGTGATCCTCTTGTTGACCTGTCATTGGATCGACCAACTGGCCTTAGTAGAGCAATAGACCAGACATTCCTGTTTGAAAGGAGAATTGGTAGACCTTGGACCATTAACGGACAAGTCTTCGATGATGCGGCAAACAGGGTACTTAGGAATGTCCCCCGTGGCACAACCGAGAAATGGGAGATGGAAACGGCTGGCGGGTGGTCGCACCCGATCCATATTCACTTAGTTGACTTCCAGGTGGTGAGCCGCACAGTTACCAATCCTAATCAGGCATCTGGACGTACAGTGGTAGAAGCATACGAGTCTGCCGGCTTGAAGGATGTGATCACCCTTGGAGAGAACGAGAGCGTCCAGGTTGTTGCAAAATATGCTCCCTGGGACGGCATTTACATGTTCCACTGTCATAACAACGTTCACGAGGACAACGATATGATGGCAGCTTTCAATGTAACTGCTCTTGCTGACTTTGGGTACCCCGATACTGCAGTACTGTCAGACCCAATGGATGCCAGGTTCAGGGCTAAAACATATCCAGGCTCTCCAGATGTTGCCCAAATCAATTCTGTGGTTCTGCCATTTTATGCTTCCTTGGATGCCTATGGAGATGTGAAACTGGTCAACCAACATCTTGATGAATACTGGGCAAGTAAAACAGGTCAATCGACACCTACTTCAACACCTACATCAGGGTTATCAAGTTCAGTAAGCACAACAACAGGAGGCGCAACAAATCCTACAGCGGTCACACCCCAACCCAGGGATGATGGCCATTGTGGGGTGGCTTTCGGCAGCGCACCATGCCAGAAGGGTGGGCCATGGGGCGCTTGCTGTTCTAAACATGGGTGGGTAATGATTGCTGTTCCAGCTTTGGTCCACCTCATACGCTAAACGACTAGATCCGCGTCTTTCAGTTGGTGTGGGGATACACCGGGTCACTGTCTGCCATCAGAAGGATGTCAATTAGGGTGCACCCCAACAACGCCAGTCCCCACTATTACGACAAAGCACACACCCCCTCCGAAAGCTACCACGAAAGATGGGAGATGCGGGACTGACTTCAATGGATCTATATGCAAGAACTGGCCAGCGTGAGTCATACCACGTCCAGAATCTGAGTTGATACTGATGTTTCGCTGAATAGAGGAGAATGCTGTAGCCAATATGGGTGGTGCGGGAAAACAAAAGATCATTGTGGGGCTGGCTGCCAAAGTGGGCCCTGCACAACGAGACCACGACGCTATTAGAATTTTCTTAATATTACTTCAGGGAATCTTCGAGTTGGAGGGAATGCATTACGTTTAGGGAGATTTGTTTGTAGGATCTGACACGAAAACGAAAGGGCGATATTGGTCTTGCATATAGGGGTTTATTGGCTGGATTCGCTGTACACTGGTACCTGATTTACAAACAGAAAATCACAGCACCAAGAGGGGACAATAATTTTAATACTTACTAAAGAATACGCATCCTTCACTGTGAGGTCTGTTGATGTGTTCTCTCTTAAGAGAGCAACCGCTGTAAGTCTTCACTAAGTAAGCATCATGGACCATGTTTGTGAGTTATACCAGCGGCCTGATTGCGCACTCAGGTACCGTACTATGGTATAAGGATGGAGCGGGTACTTATTAACTGCTCAGGGTACCTACCGCGTCACTGTCCGGGGAATGAATATCTGTCTTTTGAATTCAATCTATTTCTTATTACTGGATTGATATTACTTGTCACGAGGCAAAGATATAGCTGGTAATATTCCAAGACAAGTGGTATCTACCCACTAGTCTGGTTGGCACGAAGTAGCCTCGTATCCGCCAGCACAGCACTGAGTATGCTTTGAACATGAATTTTTTCTACCTAACGCTCTAAATTTATTGTCTCTCGCATACTTCAGCCCAAAACAGCCTGAGCCAAGCGAATATGCCCTGGATCACCGATCTCGACAATGGCCATAAGCAGGATGTCAGGGTCCTCCGCAAGTACTTCCAGCAGGGGATGCTTACATACAGAGCGAAACGTATGATGAAGCGTGCTGTGGAGGAGCTCAACGGGAGGTGGGAGGTGAAATCAGTAGGGGTGAGTTGTCCCCCCCTCACCAAGATTTTGTTTTATGAAGCAGGTTTAGCTGATGAACAAGACAGCTGTGGGTCAATACCGAACAGGACTCGATGGCAAAGGTCTGTGGGATTGAAACAAAAGAAATTCTAGAGAGAGCAAATGACTGGGCAGTTTCCAAGTACGTGTACCCTTCTTGAAGAATGGACAAGGGCACTGTAAGGTCTTGTAAACAAAACATTCTCGCTGGGAAACTAAACACCTATCTAGTCCGGACCCGGATTGGACAAATTCAAACTCCCTGTGTCCGTGGTCATCATTCGTAGCCCTAGCGGATGCTCAAGCACGTTCCCAGTCGGCTGGGGGTCAAAACGCTGCCACAAAGGAAGACATACATCTTCTTAGAACGTGGTTCAAGCGTGGTATGCTTACAGGGCATTGCAAGAAAATGATGAATCACTTGCGTGCTCAAGGTCATCTGAATGCCAGATTTTGGACGGAAACGAGGATCACGGTACATTTCCATTCCGGTCTACTGTACACCTGATTATCTGTGACTGATATACATGCCATTACATATACAGGACTGGGTAAAGCTGGAAAAGGCGCTCATTACCCTGTATTCCGGGGAAGAAGCTGCAGTGCTCGGTATTGGTCTCAAATGGGGCATAAATGGCCACAGGTAAGAGACTGCTAGGGATACATGGTCTTTGCAGTCGTTGGTTTCATGAATAATATTGTCTGATTGCTTGATGCTTAGAAATCCCAATGTTGCGCCAGAGTCAGAATGGTTCTCGTGGGACCTCGAAATGAGAAACTACCGAAGCAAGGAAATTAGGGTTAAGTCTGAGGAGCCTGACGGCTTCACCTTCCGGGTTCCTATAAGTCTCACGACCTCTGTGAAAATGGAGCTTGCAGCAGGAAACAAGCATAACCCCACTACCTCTGGTATGAACATGAGTACCAGCGCGCTATCTACCAGGGGGACTCGGCAAAAAAAAAAGTGGTCTGCAGTCTGGCGCTATCTCAGAGTATGCAGGTCTAGGCTTTGCAAAAGAGCCAGAGATGGTAGGGGCCCGCGAGGGCGCTATCAGACAAGAGCAGCTTCGTCAACAGAAGCAGAAGGTTCGCGAGGAGGAGGCACATCTAGCTTATCTCAGTCAGCAAGCAAAGATTAGGCGCGAAGAGGGGGCAAGGCAGGCTTGGTTCCGTGAGCAGGAAAGGATGCGGCATGAAGAGGAGCAAAAAAACATCTGGCTCCGGGATCAGGAAAGAATCCGGTCGGGAGGGGCTAAAATCCTTGAGCAAGAGAGGTTAAGGGTTGAAGGAGAGGTTCGACAAGTCGATATTCGTGGGCAGGCAAAGATACGAGAGAAAGAAGAACGACAGGCCAGCATTCGCGAGGGCCAAAGACAAGCTCAGCTGAACGGGCAGGTAAAGTTCAGTCAGGAGGAGGGGCTGGATGCGCTACAGAGATCCCTTCGCGAGCAGATTAGACGCGAGAAGGGGAAACGAGAAGCAACACTCTGTGAGACAGAAGAGAGAGAGGTATATATTCATGAGGAAGAGCGGCTTAGACATGAACATGAGGAGGCCCGACTGTTTGAAGAAGCAAATATTCCGAAGCATCAACAGACTGTGGGGGCCCAGACGGAGGGATGTCAAGGAGAAGTTGGGAACTTAGCAGGACTCGTTTTAGGGTATGAGCCAGCAGTAAATGGATTGGAAAAAAAGGTGGAGTCTAGAGGTGAAGTTGCACAGTCGAAGGTACCTAAAAGTCAGGCTAGAGATGAAGGGGAAATAGGGCTGCCAGTGGAAAAAGACGAAGAGGCGGTAAGATTACTTGAGGAAGAGGCCACAGAGCTACGTAAGGTGGAAGAAGTTGCCCACATGTTTACTGCCAACGTCGCCGATTTTCGGGAGGGAGGTGGTAGCAGACCGTGCCCTAACGGAAATACGCTGCGCTTGGAAGATATAGGAGGTACTGGTACCACAATGTGTTCAGCGGAGGACTCCCATGGCCATGTAGAGAATCTGGATGCACAGCGGGTGCATACTATGGACACGGAGCGTGAAGAGGCTAACGCCTCTGGGTTACGCGCCCCAGGAACACCTAACCCAACTTCAGAGCTAGGAATAGCAGCACGCCAGGTCAATGAGCAAGGGAGACACGGCACTACGGCACGTGAAAATGCAGAGGCAGAGATTCATACCACCGGCCTTGAGCAAAGCCATCATAGGCAGGCCGATGATACACCTGACGACCTGGTTGTCTTTCAAAGCCGACCTCGGGGTAGTACACAAGCCTCGTATGTGGCGAGAGATAACATCAAGAAACGGCCCCGAGAAGCGAAGGACAAGCAGGAGAGGGCTCTGCAACAGTTTTTAAATAGAGCAAAGGGGTTAGGACTGCCTGGGCTAAGCCCGAGTGGAAATGTCACGGTGAATATTTTCAACGTTAAGAGAATGAAGGTCAAACATTTACATGCTGACGCACCAGCAACCTCTGGAAGTTCTGGGTGACACCCAAAGTCGCATCTTTGATTTTTTATATTTTTGCTTGTGTTTTGGCGGAATTTTTTTCCAGTCAGGTTTCTGTAAGTTTAGCTGCTATTTACTTAATATTTTGGGCTTGCCGATCATGGCATGGCCCAAGGGGTTACCTACATCAGGTAGATCATTCATATATTTCTATTAGAGCTTTCGTATTTTTTTAGTTATACGAATATAGTTGCATAGGTAGTCGTGATATATGGCGGGGCTGTCAAGTTTGTGGGGTAATGTAGCATAAAACACAAGACTGGATATATATTCACCAAGTACCTACATACATGTAGATATAAGTATTGCTGTTCCCAAGGTACGTTTCAACTATTGTAGCTTGCAATGAAAAATTCGTTTAGTATATAGAAGTTAGTCCGCGCTGGATGGATGGATATAATTGACTGCTATCGGCTCCCTTGCAAACAAAAGCTGCTGTATGGATAGTCTGGTTCTTCATTAAGATTGGAGCACCACCCAGCAACTGTTGGAACTTAGCCATCCCTTGCGTCCAATCTACCAGCCAATCTACCCCACAACATTGATAGTGAGGGTAATCTTAGCTTTCACTCTGTAGTACTAATCTGCACAGTCTTTCAACCCAAAGGTCGGCCCACGCCTACATATTCGCTACAATAGCTCCTCTGCAAGCGCAGCTAAGCTCGAGCTCGAGGCTTCAGGCTCTAGCACAATGCCGGATTTGACTGATCACCCTGAACGGCACCAGGGGGATGTTGTGATCCTGCGAAGTTGGTTCCAGAAAGGAATGTTGAGGAACAGTGCAAAACAAATGATCGAGTGCGCGAGGCAGGACCTGGGGGGTAGATGGCAGGCACAAATGATAGGAGTGAGTGAACCCGAACGAGCTGGTGTTTCCAAATCATGGTTTAGACACTACTTGTATACTTACGGGTTAGGCAGATGTGGATTGATGCTGAATACGAGATGTCGATCGTCTGTGGCGGTCAGACAGCGCTCCTTGCGAAGAAGGCCATGGCCTGGTCGAAATCATTGTGAGTATTTCTTTACAGTTATACTTGTATCAATACTAACTATTTGTGGAGTCCTAATCCCGAAGGATACAAGCTGAATACCTACTGCCCATGGCCACGATATACTCTCGAAGCTCATATAGCCAAGGAAGCTGAGAAGAAGACTCCCGGACAATCAGAGGCAACCCAGGCCGATATTCTGATACTCCGGGTATGGTTTAGGAGAGGGATGCTGACCGGGTTTTGCAAAAAGATGATGAAGCATTTGCGGGACCAAAAGTTACTGGATGGTAAATTCTGGAAGGACGAGAGAATCACTGTGAGCCCCAATCAGTGAACCCGTGTACCTATCGATTAAGTTAACTAATCTGTTACTTCAAATAACCGCAGAATTTTGTCAGGGCAGAGAAAAAGCTCATTACAGTACATGGTGGTGAGGAGGCAAGGGTGCTGGAAGCGGCAAACTTGTGGGCCGGGCTGCGTGGGAATCGGTAAGGTCAATGCATTCTGGTCAGTTGTCCGCCCTGAACTGTAACTAATGAATATGCATCACTGACAGGAACCCTGACCCTGACAACTGGTTTCCGTGGGATCATGCATTGACCACGGATCGCCACACAGTTATCAGGGTAAAGTCCGAGGAGCCCGTGGGATTTACCTTCCAGCTCCCAATCACTACTACGGCTGCAATTGAACCCAAGACAGAAGAGATTGGCAATGACTCCAATGTAGCGCCTAGATCTATTGCTATCCAATCTACGGTGACTCCTCAGTTCACCAGAGTCACTCGATCAATGGCAACACAGGACCAGCGAACAATCTATGCCACAGGTCAAGCTGCTGTACGAGCAAGCATTGACTTGCAGAAACGACGAGACCGCCAAGCCGAGATCGAGGAGCTCGAGAGGAGGGAGCAAGCAGCACGTGAGCTTGAGTGGAATGCTGTTCGTGAGGCAAGGTTAGGAGGTGGGGAACTTGAGGAAGTTGCTTGGGAGTCCCAAAGGGAGGCAGGCCAAGAGGTACTTCCTCACAGAGGTCAAGAGGAACATATGCAGCACGTCAGCAAGGTAACCCTCCATGACCAAGAACTGTTATTACAGCAGGAGGCCGCAAAGGAGTTACACGACTATGGCGTTGGGGAGGATGACCAGGAGCTCCGAGACGTCCAAGATGCTGTGCTTATGTTTCCACTTGAAACCATGATGCACCATCAGCAGGCTAATCTCCATGTGGCAGTGGAGAACGACCCAGACACCGTGACCGTGGATGCAAGAGCCGTAATTACAATAGAGACCCAGGGCCAGGAGGCAGTTCAGGAGGATTCTGCTCTTCCTACCGCCATAGATCCTCCGCCGGTAGGCTTTCAAGAATCTCAGGACCTGACCAGTGCTCCTGGCCCAGCTTTTGTGAGACTGAGCGAAGGTCAGGTGCAACCCGAACCCGTGGTTATCCCAGATTCCATGGCTACCACAATAAAACGAGTTGACATCCACCACATGTTGTCTAGGGTGCAGCCTTTTGGTTCACTGGCTGTTCAACAGGCGAGGAATGTGGTCGATATCTCCAAACATAGAGGAATTGCGAACGCCGACCAAGCCAATGCTTTAGTACCACAAACCAACTTCATGGTCATGATGGGGGAAGATACTACTAGGCCTCCCCCAACGACAGACATCCTTGGGGCGGCAGGTCGACGCGAGGAATCCCTGACTCTAGATGAAAACACTGCCGATCCCGGCACCGTCATGCGCAGTTACCCTGTGGCCAATATCCCTGATGCGCGGTCAATAGCTAGCAGATCTACGGAAGTAATGTTAACGGTAGTCTCCCCAGGGCCTCTAGAGCTAGAGGAGCAACTCGAACCTACAAACAAGGGCAAGAAACGCTCCCGCAGCCGCAGCCGCAGCCGTCAGAAAAAGCGGAAGCATAAGAACAAGACTCGGGCAGCGCTGAAGGCAGTCAGTGACCTCGGCCTCCTTCCCCAAGGGGCCGGTACGGCGCCGGCTGGAAATATCACTGTAATCAACTTCCATGCGAAGAGGATGAAGGTTAGGAATTTATTCGCGACACCGGGCTCTGCGAGTGGTGGGAGTTGAGTCGTATTTTAACTGGACTCGGTGAATCTATATCGTCTGGAAGTAATTTTCTTTGAGTTTAGTTTACTATTGGTGACATTTTGTTGGGTTTTCCATATCTCCTTTCACAACCTGTACATGGCATTTGTGGAATACGGTACTTTCTTGTTTTTACTCTGAATTTCCATCAACATTTCTTTCCTCTTTTTCAATTGTATTTAACTAGGGTTACCCCTAGAAAATACAAGAGCCTTTGAAGGGTATTGTCAATTGGCAGGGTTACCTATACGATCTATTATACCTGGTCAGAATACATAGTTTCGAAGACTGTTTGGCTTAATTTTGACACGAAACCAATGATTTATTTGTTTACTCGAGAGAAGTATGATGTTTTGTTATTGTATTCGGACGCAGTCTCGGAACCGTCTACAATCTGGCTACTCTCTTTAGTCACGGATACCTTTTTGTTGTTGAACAATTGGGGCCAGCCAAACTACTCAACTGGCAACCTGACAAGTATGGGAGAATACAACATCTAACTGTAGCTATACCATACCTATGGTACTGACTAGTCAAGCATGTACTGTACATGTACTACCTTTGAGTACCGAGTACTGCTTTCTATTTAACATATTTTCTGTGATTTTGAATTCGTTCTCAACTATGTAGAATATAGAAATAGTAGAAATAAGTAAGGTGAGGTGAGGTGAGTGAGTGAGTGAGTGAGTGTTTCTCCATGGTCACCCACAACTGCATCCACATACTTCCACATCCCTTCTTCACTCACCATAGTCTTCAGACGCATGTGGAGAAAAAAAACAAAAAACAAAAAAAAAACAAAAAAACACCACCTCTTGAAGGAAGGAAGGGGAGGGGAGGGAGGGAGTTACTCAAAAAAGTTTTGGGTTTTAAAAAAAAAAAACCTTACAGAGAGCGCCTAGGTACTAGTTACTGGGCAAATATACTACTGGGCAATTAAGGGGGACAAGGCATACGTATGTACGCACTTGTATCTAGTGGCATACATAGCTGCAGCTATTTCTCGAAACGTTCATGTCCCGTCTGTTTGGTGGGTGGTGTGCTCATATGGATCACTGCTGCTGCTGTGATAGCTATATGTTTAGGTATGGGTATGTAGAACGAGAAGCTTAAGGCTTTGTAACGGTACTACCTACTTTACTACATACGTTCAATCTACTGGTAGAGGAGCAAATTGAATATTTTTGTTTCCCCCAATGTTTAATCGGCATGCAGGAGGTTTTTTCGAAGAAAAAGTAGGTCAATGGAATGGATGGTGAGGCTGGGTTTTAACGTCCTTGAATTTATTTATACTTGATTGTAATGTGGTGCCCTTGTGCTCCGTTCCATAGATTGGGACAGTAATGGTTTATATCTGTGGGACGGAAGTTTGTTTCCATAGATTGGACAGCAATGGTTTATACTTGTGGGACGGAAGTTTGTTTTACCATGGACGAGCCGTGTCCTGCGGCTAGCTGTCTGGCAAAGAGTTGTTGCGTGGGAGAGAGATGTGATATAAAACAGCTTCGCTCGGTATGCACCTGGGGATCCTATGCTTCTCAAGGGAGTACCATAGCATCAGCCAATCTCCTGCTCAAATCCAAACCTGGTAGCCCTTACGCATCATCATGGCCGAGAGCCTGGAGCACATCAATACCACCCCGGCCCCAGAGCCCTCTGTTTATGAAGTCGAGGAGCGAGTGACTCGTAAGCTACCAAACGCCCCTTGCTGCCATGCAGACATTAGTAACTGACCATAAAGCATCCAGCCACGCACTCCATCTTTTACGCCATCGTCACCCCAAACCCAGAACAAGACAGCGGCATACACATTTGCCGCAAACCCAGCAGCCCGCGGGTCCAACTCGCCTTCCAAGCCCTCGCACACTTTCTCTGGCGATTCTTCTACCAGATCCGCCGCTCCTTCGACATTGCATTCCAGCAATGCCGCAAAAACGGCCTCGAGAAGGCAATGTGGAAGGGAGACTGGATCAACCAAGACTTCTTCAACGGGAACACACTTCGGAAATGCTCCCGGATTGAATTCCGGTTCCTGCACGAGCCGGGCTCGGTCGATACGCTTCTGGACGATATTCAGCCGGGCACGAACTGGGTTTCTGCGCTGCTGGCACGGGATGGGTTGAGCCTCGAAATGAAGTTTGCAGAGTATAGGTTTAGGGACGATGACTTACCTGGGCCCGTGAAGCCCCCTGATGTGCACTTGTTGATCAAGAGGGCTTGGTTCCACGAGTGCCCGTTTGTAGTGGGGACGCTGGGGTCGGAGCTGGTGCCCGTGGATTGCTCGGTGGATTGGATGAGGCTGGAGCTGACGCATAGCCCGACAATGGCATTTCCAATCAAGGCATATGAGGATGCGTATGCGGCGGGGCCGGATGAGCAGGCGGAGAACATCAGCACGTTGTTTGGGTCGCCGGCTGCCAAGGCATTTGCAGCCGGGCACGCTGAATGTCATTAGGTAACAGTACTTATTATCATCAGTTTTCCTTCCTCCCTTTCAATTTTTATTTTTTTTTAATTTTCTAATTACATTTACCCCTTTTTTTTAAATTGAATACCGTTTCTTTTTTTTTTTTTT